>ENA-OPXD01000157-OPXD01000157.1-human-gut-metagenome-genome-assembly--contig:-NODE-157-length-11669-cov-1.905631_pt1 | contig 11669 bp, 9 predicted proteins | sample MGYA00241518_ERZ502028 | MGnify/ENA primary metagenome ERZ502028 (study PRJEB25962, sample SAMEA2042007) | human gut metagenome | biome: human gut; feature: human-associated habitat; material: faeces... | reverse complement strand
TCTCCACGCGGAAAAGCTTTTGCTTATGACCGACATCAGCGGACTTTTAATGGATAAAGACGATGATTCCACTTTAATTCACGACGTTCAGGTTTCCGAAATACCGTCGCTCAAGTCTCAGGGTGTTATCTCCGGCGGTATGATACCGAAAATCGACTGCTGCGTAGAGGCCGTCCGCCGCGGAGTTCTTCAGACCAACATAATCGACGGACGTATACCGCATTCTATTCTTATGGAGTTATTCACGGATGAGGGCTTCGGCACAATGTTTCACGGGTGATTTTTCGTCTTTTTCCCGCCATACTTCGTTTTGTGCAGCTCGCATTATATACATACAGCTTCGTTTTACACGCCTTGTCTAACGAAAAAAATTTCACGAAATCAAGATTTTGCGCTTTTTTGCGTTATACTGTGTTTTGAACAGCTTGCGTTAAACGGCAATTGCATTTTTCGGACTTTGTATATATAATAAGATTAGTTTATTAAGGACTGATAAAATGGATTTTAACGAAATTAAAAATACTGCCGACAAATATTTAATGCCGACTTACGGTCATTTTCCGATAGCCTTGACGGGCGGCAAAAATGCGTCTCTGACGTCCTCCGACGGCAGAGTGGTAATTGATTTTACTTCGGGTATAGGCGTTAATATTTTCGGCGTAAACGATGATGGCTGGAAAAAGGCTGTTATCGGGCAGATAGATAAAATTCAGCATACATCAAATCTCTATTATAACGAGCCTGTTGCCGAGGCGGCAAAGCTTCTGTGCGAAAAAAGCGGATTTGATAAGGTGCTTTTTTGCAATTCCGGAGCGGAGGCAAATGAGTGTGCCATAAAGCTTGCGAGAAAATACAGCTTTGACCGCTACGGTGAAAACCGAAATACGATAATATCGCTTGTGAATTCTTTCCACGGCAGAACCATGGCTACAATAACCGCAACGGGGCAGGAGCACTACCACAAGTATTTTATGCCTTTTATGGGCGGCTTTAAATATGCCGAGGCAGGCGACAAAAAAGCGTTTTCCGAGCTTCTCGACGGAACGGTTTGCGCGGTAATACTTGAGGTTATACAGGGCGAGGGCGGAGTCGTAATAACTCCGCGCGATTATATAGAATACATAAGAGAGCTTTGCGATGAAAACGATATTGTTCTCATATTCGACGAAGTGCAGACAGGCGTCGGCAGAACAGGTAAGCTCTATGCTTGGGAAAATATCGGCGTAAAGCCGGACGTTTTGACATCCGCAAAGGGCCTCGGCGGCGGACTGCCGATAGGAGCGTGCCTTGCAAAAGAGCAGTTCGGCAGCGTTTTGACTCCCGGCACTCACGGTACGACCTTCGGCGGAAATCCCGTGGTTTTATCGGGCGCGGTTGAGATATTAAATCGACTTGACGAAGAATTTTTAAAGGACGTCCGCGAAAAGGGCGAATACATAAGAAACAAGGTTTCTTCGTTTAAGGATGTTTCCGAGGTGCGCGGTATGGGCCTTATGATAGGTATAGACCTTAAAAATCAAAAGGCGGCGGATGTGGCGGCGCGCTGTGTTGAAAACGGGCTTCTTATTTTAACCGCCAAGCAGTCGCTTCGTATGCTTCCTCCGCTCACCATAACATATGACGAAATAGACAGGGGACTTGAGATTCTCGAAAAGACCCTTTCTGAATAAACTCCTATGCAGTTTTTCACGCCTTGCACGGCTACGGCAGGGGCAACGTGACTATATTTGTAGCCGGAAAGGCTCTGTGAATTAAAATGAAGCATTTGTTAAGTCTTTTATCGACAACTCCCGGTGAAATATCTGACCTTTTAAATCTTGCCGATCAGCTTAAATATGAAAACAAGCACGGCATAGCGCATCAAAGGCTCAAGGGTCAGACCCTCGGTATGATTTTCCAAAAATCCTCAACAAGAACAAGGGTTTCTTTTGAAACCGGTATGTATCAGCTCGGCGGTCAGGCACTCTTCCTTTCAAACCGCGATCTTCAGATAGGACGCGGCGAGCCTATACAGGATACCGCAAGAGTTCTCTCTCGCTATATCGACGGCATTATGATAAGAACCTTTGAGCAGTCCGAGGTTGAGGCGCTCGCGAAGTACGGCTCTATCCCGATAATTAACGGCCTTACCGATTTTTGCCATCCGTGCCAGGTGCTTGCCGACCTTATGACGGTACGTGAGCACAAGGGGCACCTTGACGGCCTTAAAATGTGCTACATAGGCGACGGCAACAATATGGCAAATTCTCTTATAGTCGGCGGACTTAAAACAGGTATGCAGGTATCGGTGGCTTGCCCCGAGGGGTACAGACCCGACAGCCGCGTGCTTGACTTTGCAAATAATTATGCGGGATTTTCAATGTTTACAGAGCCGATGGAGGCTGCAAGCGGTGCCGACGTCATCTTTACCGACGTTTGGGCGTCAATGGGGCAGGAGGGTGAAGCCGAAGAACGCAAAAAAATATTCGGCGGCAAATATCAGGTCAATAAGGAACTGCTTGCGGTTGCAAACAGCGGCTGTATGGTTCAGCATTGTCTGCCTGCTCACCGCGGCGAAGAGATAACCGCAGATGTGTTCGAGTCTCACGCGGATGAGATATTTGATGAGGCCGAAAACCGTCTCCACGCTCAAAAGGCGGTAATGGTAACGCTCATGGAGAAGTAATAGTTTGACTTTTTTGTTGCAATGCGGCTTTTGAAAAACGGCATGCCGCATTGCAATGTAATTTTCATTTTGTCATAAATAAACTATTGACAAGCAGCACACTTTATATTATAATATCAAAGCCGCTGAAAAAGCGGCATATATGGCGGCATAGCTTAGTTGGCTAGAGCGTCCGGTTCATACCCGGAAGGTCGTAGGTTCAAGTCCCACTGCCGCTACCATAACGGCCCGGTGGTCAAGCGGTCAAGACACCGCCCTTTCACGGCGGTAACACGAGTTCAAATCTCGTCCGGGTCACCAAAAAGGACTTAGCGTAGGCTGAGTCCTTTTTTTGCAATACCGTTTGGCGTTCCTTTGTGTATACACATTTTATTTGAAATATTTGTTTTTAAGATATATAATATTCTTACAGTACGATACCGTATGTTTATGAGGTGAAAAATAATGGCTGATAATAAGTGTGACTGTAATGCCGTTATGCAAGAGGTTGTTGACGATATAAAAAACAATATGTTTTCGGAGGAGGAGATAAACGGTGTTTCAAACCTGTTTAAAGTCCTCGGCGATCCCACGAGAGCCAAAATAGTTATGGCACTTGATAAGCGCGAGGTGTGCGTTTGCGACCTTGCCGCAGCACTCGGTATGACTAAGTCAGCCGTGTCTCATCAGCTTGCGCTCTTAAAGGCGAACAACATAGTTAAGGCTCGCCGAGACGGCAAGCATGTATTTTACAGCTTTGACGATGAGCACATTACAACCGTTATCGAAATAGCGGACGAGCATATCCGCCATCAGCACTTGGGCGATTAAGGCTTCTTAAATATACATGATATAAAATCGACGATTATATTGTCGATATAATATTCCGTCACAATTGAATAATTTATAGGGTCCCGAATATGCGAAAACATTATTCGGGGCTTTTTTCACTTCCTATGTGAAATCGTACAGACAGAAAGACTTTTATCCGTGCAAATTTTCGCTTTAGAAATGTTGCTTCACCAAAATAAAAAAATTAAAATTTTAAAAAACATATTGACAATTGAGCATATGTTCAACTATAATATAGACAACAAATGAATGATTGCTCAACTGTTCCGAAAGAGAGCAGCCGAAGAAAGGGTTGTTATTATGAAAAAAACATACAATATAGAAGTCGATTGTGCAAACTGTGCCGCAAAAATGGAGGAAGCCGCTCAAAAGACCGACGGCGTTCGTGAAGCCGTTGTATCTTTTATGACACAAAAAATGAAAGTAGAATTTGACGACGGTGCCGATGAGGCAGCCGTTATGAAAAAAGTCCTCAAAAATTGCAAAAGAGTAGAGGATGACTGCGAAATATATATCTGATGTTATGAAATGCCGCTTTCGGCAAATAAATAAGTGAGGGAGATATTTATGAGTAAAAAACAGAAAAACGTTCTGTGGCGGATAATTGTTTCGGCTGTGCTGATAGTATGTCTTTCCGTCCTCGGCAAATTTATAACTCTCAATAAATACATTTGGCTTGTTTTAAATCTGATACCGTATTTTATAATCGGCTACGACATCCTCAAAAAGGCCGTTAAAGGCATTTTTAAGGGTCAGGTATTTGATGAGAATTTCCTTATGGCGGTTGCTACCGTCGGTGCCATAGCACTCGGCGATTATAAAGAGGGAGTTGCCGTTATGCTCTTTTATCAGATAGGTGAGCTTTTCCAAAGCATAGCTGTCGGCAAGAGCAGACGCAATATTTCCGCCTTAATGGATATAAGACCCGACTATGCAAATGTCGAGGTTGACGGAAAACTCGAAAAGGTCGATCCCGACGAAGTGGCGGTCGGTACCGAAATAACCGTAAATCCCGGCGAGAAAATCCCGATAGACGGCGTTGTTACAAGCGGTGACACATCGCTCAATACAAGTGCTTTAACCGGTGAGAGCCTGCCGCGAAATGTCAAAACGGGCGATGAGGTTATAAGCGGCTGCATCAATATGACCGGCGTCATCAAGGTAAAAACCACTAAGGAGTTCGGCGATTCAACCGTATCAAAAATACTTGACCTTGTTGAAAATTCAAGTATGAAAAAGTCGCGCTCCGAGAATTTCATAACAAAATTTGCAAGATATTATACTCCGGCGGTTTGCTTTTCGGCACTTGCACTCGCAATTTTACCTCCGGTTATAAGGCTTATTGCCGGTCACACGGCCATGTGGAGCGATTGGATATTCAGAGCGCTTACCTTCCTTGTCATCAGCTGTCCGTGTGCTCTTGTAATATCGGTTCCGCTCTCGTTTTTTGCGGGTATAGGCTGTGCTTCGGCGAACGGTATACTTGTAAAAGGCTCCAATTATCTTGAGGGGCTTTCAGATACGAAATATGTTGTGTTTGATAAAACCGGAACTCTTACAAAGGGAGTCTTTGAGGTAACCGGAGTATATCCCGAAAACGGATACACAAAGGATTCCATTGTACGCTTGGCGGCGTATTCCGAGAGCGCTTCGAGTCACCCAATAAGCCTCAGTCTTAAAAAATATTACGGCAAGGATATTGACGAAAACGGCGTTACAGACATAAAAGAGATTGCGGGGCATGGCGTGTCGGCTGCAGTTGACGGTAAAAAGGTCCTCGCCGGAAATTTAAAGCTGATGAAGGAAGAGAATATCGCTGTCTCAACCGAGCATAACGAGGGTACGGTTGTGTATGTTTCCGAGGACGGAAAATATGCCGGCTGTATTGTAATATCAGATGTTGTAAAGCCCAATACAAAGCTTGCTCTCAGCGAACTCAAAAAGCACGGTGTCAAAAAGACGGTAATGCTCACGGGCGACTCCAAGGCCGCTGCCGACAGGGTAGCCGCGGAAATAGGTATAGACGAGGTTCACTCTGAACTTCTCCCTGCCGATAAGGTATCGGAGGTCGAAAAGCTCCTTGACAAAAAAGAGCCCAAAGAAAAGCTGGCGTTTGTCGGCGACGGAATAAACGACGCTCCCGTGCTCTCAAGAGCCGACATAGGCATAGCGATGGGCGCACTCGGCTCGGACGCGGCAATAGAGGCGGCCGATATAGTGCTTATGGACGATGATCCGGCAAAAATATCTCTTGCGAAAAAAATCTCGGTTCACACGCTGAAAATAGTAAGAGAAAACATTGCGTTTGCCCTTCTTGTGAAAGCCGTTTGCCTTGTGCTCAGCGCAGTAGGCATTGCAAATATGGGAGTCGCCATATTCGCCGATGTCGGAGTTATGGTTGTAGCGGTTATCAACGCCACAAGAGCACTTCGATTAAAGAATAAAACCGAATAATATTGACATAAATCGACTTTGTGATTATAATATTCAATGCTGTTAAAAGCACACCGTTCGGGGCTTCACCGAGGTGTGCTTTTTATATCGTAGGGAAGAAAACGCAGGAAGAAAAAATGACGGAATTTCAAAACAGTTTTAAAAAAGGTCTGAAGGACGGTTTGCCGATAGCGCTCGGCTATCTTTCGGTTTCGTTTACATTCGGTATGATGGCTGTCGAGGGCGGCTTGCCCGTTTTTACGGCGGTGCTTATCTCTATGACAAATTTGACCTCGGCAGGTCAGTTTGCAGGGCTTGATTTAATTCTCGCCGGCGGTGCTTATCTTGAAATGGCACTAACACAGCTTGTTATTAACATACGCTATGCGCTGATGTCGGTTTCTCTGTCACAAAAGCTTCACAAGAGCGTAAATTTGCTTGATCGATTTTTAATAGCGTTCAGCAATACCGATGAAATATTTGCCGTAGCCTCGGGTCAAAAAGGGGAGGTCGGCAAAAAATATATGTACGGGCTTGCCCTTTTGCCGATAGTCGGGGGGACTCTCGGTACTCTTATAGGTGCTGCGGCGAGCACCGTGCTTCCGCTGTCCGTGCGCTCCGCTCTCGGCATTGCGATTTACGGTATGTTTATAGCTATATTTATACCGCCCGCAAAGCATAATAAGACTGTGGCTGTTGTGGTATTATTGTCGGCGGCGTTGAGTATATGTTTCAAATACGTGCCGGGTCTTTGTAAAGTCTCTTCGGGATTTGTAATAATCATTTGCGCCGTTCTTTCCGCGACTGTCGGCGCCCTCTTAAAACCCGTAAAGGAGGACGAAGCAAATGAAAACGGCTGAAAATGTGTTTATATATATAGCGGTTATGGCGCTTGTCACATATCTTATAAGAATGCTGCCGCTTGTGATTTTTCGCAAAAAAATCGAAAACAGATTTATAAGATCGTTTCTCTATTACATTCCGTATGCAGTCTTGGCGGCAATGACATTTCCCGCGGTATTTTCTTCCACGGGGAGCGTGTGGTCGGCTGTGGCAGGGCTCATAGTGGCGCTGTTGATTGCGTTTTTTGAGAAGGGCTTGCTCACGGTTGCGCTGTCCTCCTGCGTCGCTGTTTTTGTAATAGAATTTTTAATTAAAATCATCTCTTGACATATCGGAAAAATGAGTATAATATAGAGCCAAAGTAAAAAGGTTAAACCGTTGACGGAGAATGACGGCAAGTCGTTTGCACATAAGAGAGCTCTTTCGTTGGCTGAAAGAAGAGCGTGCAAAGCTACCCGATACCGCTCCCGAGCGCGCGTCGAAAACAGATGATTAAGGCGTGACGTAAGCTTGCGTTAAAAGCAGTTGAGCGGGCGATTTTTATCGTCAATTCGGGTGGAACCGTGGAATGCATAGCACTTCATCCCAGAGTACTGGGATGAAGTGCTTTTTAATTATAATGGAGGTAGTTTTTATGGTAAAGGTTACATTGAAGGATGATGTTGTAAAGGAGTTTCAAAGCGGCACGACCGTAATGGATATAGCAAAGTCTATCGGCATGGGGCTTTACAAAGCCGCCTGCCTTGCAAAGATTGACGGCGAGACTTGCGACCTTCGCACTCCGGTAACAAAGGATTGTCATGTAGAAATACTTACCTTTGACGATGAGGACGGCAAAAAGGCATTTTGGCATACAACTTCACATATACTCGCGCAGGCTGTTAAACGTCTTTATCCGAGTGCCAAGCTTGCAATAGGACCGTCAATAGCAAACGGATTTTACTATGACTTCGACGTGGATTTTTCTTTCACTCCCGAAATTCTCGAAAAAATCGAGGCTGAAATGAAGAAAATCGTAAAGGAAAATATTCCGCTTGAGCAGTTCGACCTCTCCGCAGACGAGGCTTTAAAGCTTATGGAGGAAAAGGACGAGCCGTATAAGGTTGAGCTTATTAAAGAGCATGCCGGCAAAGGCGAGAAGATTTCATTTTATAAGCAGGCGGAATTTACCGAGCTTTGCGCGGGGCCGCATATTCCCGACACAGGCCGGGTAAAGGCATTTAAACTCACGTCAATAGCAGGTGCATATTGGCGCGGCGATGAAAAAAATAAAATGCTTCAGCGTATATATGGCATATCTTTCACAAAGCAGTCCGAGCTTACGGAATATCTTGAAAGAATTGAAGAGGCTAAAAAGCGCGACCACAGAAAACTCGGTAAGGAGCTTGGGCTTTTTGCACTTCGCGACGAGGCTCCCGGAATGCCGTTCTTCCTTCCCAACGGTATGATTCTCCGCAACACCCTCATTGATTATTGGCACGAGGTTCACGAGAGATGGGGTTATCTTGAGATATCCACTCCTCAGATAATGAAGCGTTCGCTTTGGGAGACTTCGGGTCACTGGGATCACTACAAGGATAATATGTATACAACCGTTATCGACGGTGAGGATTTCGCCATAAAGCCGATGAACTGCCCCGGTAGCATACTTGTTTATGAGCTTGAGCCTCATTCATACAAGGAATTGCCTCTTCGCTACGGTGAACTCGGCAGAGTACATCGCCACGAGCTTTCGGGCGCGCTTCACGGACTTTTCCGCGTACGTTGCTTCACTCAGGACGATGCTCATATACTCCTCGCTCCCGACCAGATACGCGACGAGGTTGTAAGAATATCACAGCTCTTTGACGAGGTTTATAATCTCTTTAAGCTGCCATATACCATAGAGCTTTCAACCATGCCCGAGGACCATATGGGCACAAAAGAGGAATGGGACAAAGCCACAAAATCGCTTTCCGACGCAATCGAAAGCATCGGTAAGGAATATACCGTAAATGAGGGCGACGGTGCGTTCTACGGTCCGAAGCTTGACTTCCACATTGAAGATTCGCTCGGCAGAACATGGCAGTGCGGTACTATTCAGCTTGACTTCCAGCTTCCCGAGAGATTTAATCTTGAATACACGGGTGCCGACGGCGAAAAGCACTGCCCCGTTATGATTCACCGCGTTGTTTTCGGCTCGGTAGAGAGATTTATCGGCGTTCTTATAGAGCATTTTGCAGGCGCGTTCCCGCTTTGGCTGTCACCCGTACAGGCCGTCGTTCTTCCGATTGCCGACCGCCATGCAGACAGAGCGCATGAAATCGAGGCAGAGCTTAAAAAATACGGTATCCGCGTAAAGGTTGACGATCGCTCCGAAAAAATCGGATATAAAATACGTGAGGCACAGCTTCAAAAGACGCCGTATATGCTCGTTGTCGGCGACAAAGAAGTTGAAAACGGTACTGTTTCCGTTCGCCATCGCGGCGAGGGCGATATAGGCTCCATGGAGCTTTCGTCTCTTTGCGACCGCCTTGCAGACGAAGTCAAAACAAAAGCGATAAAGTAATAAAAGGGGGTCAGTAAATTTGGCAAAAACACCTCTTACCGTGACCGTGATAACGGACACGCATTACTATTCAAAAAAGACCGGCACTAAGGGTAAGGCTTACGATGCGGCAAACGCCAAAAGCCAAAAGCTTTTAAAATACAGCGAGGAGCTTTTAAGAGCTGCCTTTAAGCAGATAAAAGAAGATAAACGAACCGATATCGTTTTGCTTTCGGGCGATACCACCAACAACGGTGAAATTGAGGCACACGAGGAATTTATCGAAATGCTCCGCGATTTAAAAAAGAGCGGAAAACGCGTTTATGTTCTTACGGCAACCCACGACTATCAGGATGACGGCTTGACAGACAGCTTTGTAGGCAATGAAAAGGTGAAAATCCCTGCCGCAAAGCGTGAGCAGCTCTATGATATGTATAAAGAGTTCGGCCCCGATGAAGCGATTGCTGTTCATCGAGACAGTATGTCGTATGTAGTGCAGCTTGCCGACGGTTACAGGCTTTTTGCACTTAATGACGACCGCAATCTCTCGGGAAAAAGCGGCTTTTCGGATGAGTGCTTTGAGTGGATAAAGGCTCAGGCGGAGGATGCACGCAAAAACGACCAGTTTATTTTGGCCATGACTCACCATCCGCTTATAGCCCCGTCGCCGATTTATGAGCTGATAGGCAAAAACGATATGCTCGGCGACTACGAGACGCGCAGAAACGAGCTTGCCGACTTAGGCATACAGTTTATTCTTACGGGTCATACTCACGTACACGATATAGACGTGATAACGAGCGACCGCGGGAATACGCTTTACGATATAGCAACCGCCGCAACCGTAGGTTATCCCGCACCGATACGCACCATTGTTTTGGACCCGGATGTAAAAATGGTTTCAACCACCACCGACCTCATAACCGAAACAGTGGACTTCGATTTGGAGGGCAAAACCCTTCAGGAGTATCTCAAATATCAGCTTATCGGTATGGTAAAGGATATGATAAAAGCCGCCGGAACGGATATTCCGACGCTTGCCGATATGGCGACGGCAATGAGCATAAAGAAAAAGCTCATTTATAAAATCGGCTGGCTTATAAAACCGTTTGCCAAAAAGCTTAATGCTCTTACAATAGGCAAAGTCGCAAAGCTGACCCGTGCCGAAACAGGGCTGAAGCCCGAGGATTATGCCGATATTGCCGATAAAAGCGTTGTTGACTTTATCTGTGACCTTGTAGTTAATTTGTACGGCGGAGAAGACCTTTACAGTGTTGACGATAACGAATATAAAATAACCGTAGGGCTTCTTCACATTGTAGATTCGGTTTTTGCCGCTCTGCATATAAAGCCGCGCAAGCTTATAAAGGTTGCTGATTCGTTTACCGATTTTGCGGAACCGCTTTTACATAATTCGGGCATACCGTCATATGACGCCATACTTCCTATAAGACCGTTCTATAAAGAGGGCGAGCAGGGGAAGAAGCCTCAAAAAGAGAAAAAGCCCGAATGCAGCGTCAAAAAGAGCAAAAAAGGCGTCCCGATTGTCGTTTGCGGTATATTGGCTCTTATTATACTGTTGATTCCGCTTCTTCTGATTCTCGGTGTAGGCTTTGTAGTTAACAGAATTAAATACGGCAAATACATTAAAGAGAATTCTTGATACAAAAAATGAGCTGTAAATTTTTACAGCTCATTTTTTCTTTGTTAATTTTTCTTTTTAATCCAAAATGTTTCCGTCGGTCGATATCGTCACCACGTGCCACGGTATAAATTTTCCGCTTCTCTTTACAGCCTGTTTTGCGGCGTTTTCAATACCTCCGCAGCAGGGAACCTCCATTCTCACAACGGTAACGCTTTTGATGTTGTTGAGTGCTATGATTTCCGTCAGCTTTTCCGAATAGTCCGTGTCGTCAAGCTTCGGGCAGCCTATAAGAGTTATACGATTCTTTATGAAATCTGCGTGGAAATTTCCGTATGCGTAAGCAGCACAGTCGGCTGATATGAGCAAATCCGCATTCTCAAAGTACGGAGCGGTTACCGGAACGAGCTTTATCTGAACGGGCCATTGCCTCAAACGGCTTTCCGAAACCGTGTTCGTGCTTTTTGGGACTTCGTTTTTGCGCTCAATTGCCCTTGAACGTGAACCGGGGCATCCGCCGTGAAGCATAGCCGCCGCTTTGTGCATTTTTGCCTTTTTAACGGCTTCCTCGTTGTATTCGGGAGCTTCTCTTTCTTCAAATGTTATTGCTCCGGTGGGGCAGGCGGGCAGGCAGTCGCCGAGCCCGTCGCAGTAGTCCTCGCGCATGAGCCTGGCTTTGCCGTTCACCATATCTATTGCACCCTCGTGGCAGGCGGCGGCACAGGCGC
>ENA-OPXD01000147-OPXD01000147.1-human-gut-metagenome-genome-assembly--contig:-NODE-147-length-12321-cov-1.661340_pt1 | contig 12321 bp, 18 predicted proteins | sample MGYA00241518_ERZ502028 | MGnify/ENA primary metagenome ERZ502028 (study PRJEB25962, sample SAMEA2042007) | human gut metagenome | biome: human gut; feature: human-associated habitat; material: faeces... | reverse complement strand
GTGGATGCCGACGACCTGATGGACACCATGGAGCAGCAGGCTGCGGAAACGGCCGCCGACCGCTTCAAGGACATGACACCGGAGCAGGCCCGCGAAACAGCCCGTATGGTGGGCATGGGCGCGCTGAAATATTTCCTGCTCAAGGTCGACCCCAAGAAGAATATGCTCTTCAATCCGGCCGAAAGCATTGACTTCAACGGCAACACGGGTCCCTTCCTGCAATACACTTACGCACGTATTCAGAGCGTGTTGCGGCGCGCCGGAGAAGTAAAGGTGGCCGACTTCAACGCAGAGAACGTGGCTGTGCCGAGCGACAAGGAGGCTACCCTGATACGCAAGGCCGGCGATTTCCCCGGTGTGGTTAAGGAGGCGGCACGAAGCTATTCGCCGGCACTGATAGCAAATTATTGCTACGACCTGGCCAAGGAGTACAATCAGTTCTACCACGACTATCCCATACTGAAGGAGGAGGATACGGCGCGGCGCAATCTGCGTCTGCTGCTGTCGTACACCGTGGCGCGCACACTGAAAAGCGCCGCTTCGCTGTTAGGCATGGAAATGCCCGAAAGGATGTAATTTTTATGCCTCACGGCGCGTTATAACGATGTGAACTACCCATGAGCTAAAGACTCATGGGCTTCGGGTTTCGCAGAGGAACGGCCTTTCAAAAGATTGGCTCTTACTTCCTCTCCACCCGTGTAATCGACAGTTCCTGCCGATATATGGTTTAATCCGAAACGAAGAATATTGATAGCAGCATTAACATCACGGTTATGATGGGTTTGACAAACAGGACACTCCCACTCACGGACAGACAAATCTTTAGTCTGTTTGTTGATATACCCACAGACATTACAAGTTTGCGAAGAGGGGAAGTATCGGTCTATTTTCACAACCTTTTTGTCGTTCCATTCTGCCTTATAGGTAAGCATGGAAACGAAGCTGCCCCAGCTTGCATCAGTAACGGATTTGGCAAGGTGATGGTTTCTATCCATGCCCTTTACATTCAAATCCTCGATGCAGATGGTATCATATCTTCTAACAAGAGAAATGGAGCTCTTATGCAGATAGTCTACACGACAATTGGCAATCTTTTCGTGAAGTCTGGCAACTTTGAGCCTTTGGTTTTCAAACCCTCTGCTGCCTTTCTTCTTGCGGGAAAGATGCCGCTGTGCTTTAGCAAGTTTGCGCTCGTATCTTCTTGTATATCGGTTATTCTTAAAAGTTTCTCCTTCAGAAGTGATAAGCAAGTACTTCAAGCCCATATCCACACCAACCGACTTATTAGTCTTTTCAAGTGGAGTTACGTATTCTTCTTCTGTAAATACAGAAACGAAATACTTTCCGCTTGGTGTCTTGGAAATAGTTACCTTACCGATTTCGCCTTTTATCTCACGATGTACACGACACTTGATACCCTCCTTGAACTTGGGTATGAAAAGCCTGCATCCTGCGACAGATGCAAATTGTGGAACGGTAAAACTATTCTTAGAGTGCTTAGATTTGAAGTTAGGAAACTTCGCCCGCTTCTGAAAGAAATTGGTATAGGCTACTTCGAGGCTTCGGATTGCGAACTGCAAGGTTTGAGAATTTACTTCTTTAAGCCATGCTGTTGCTTCCTGCTTCTTCAATGCGGTAAGCGCTTTAGCCTGCGCATAGTAGTTATCACTCTTACCAGTGAGCCTATATTGTTCTTTGCGTTGATTGAGAAAGTAATTGTATACAAACCGAGCACAACCGAAATGCCTTGCCAGCAAATCGGTTTGCGCCTTGTTCGGGTACAATCTGAACTTGTATGTTCTATTAATCTTTCTCATTCCGCTTACAAAGATAGTAATTATTTCGTAAACAGCCAAAAATTTATGTATATTTGTGGCATGAAAGAAAATTATAATCACGAGAACAGGCACAAGTATTATCTAAAGTGCCATCTTATCTTCTGTATCAAATACAGGAGAAAGATACTCAAAGGTGAGTTTGATGACAACATTAAAGCCATATTTCAGTCAATAGCTGACAATTCGGACTTCGATATAGACATCATGGAAACCGACAAAGACCACATACACTTTCTTATCAGCTATCCGCCAAAACTATCCGTAACATCAATAGTAAGGAAGCTAAAGCAGGAGAGTACAGTCTTTTCGTGGCGCTTATATGACAGTATGTTGAGAAAATACTTTTGGAAAGAGAAAACCTTATGGTCAGACGGATATTTCGTCTGCTCAATAGGCGAGGCTAATCCAAATACAGTTATAGAATATATTAGAAACCAGGGATAGTGCCTTACATCCAACAGGCTAAAGACCTGTGGGTTTTACGGCACTCAATATAAAAAAAAATGAGATATGTAGTAAGTAATAATACTGACCTGTTCGGAACCTCTGATAAATACGGGAGGATGTCTGTGGAGAAATCCCTGGATATCCTCCGCAGTATGAAAAGAATAGGATTCGATACTGAGACTACTTCACTGGACTGTCATTCAGGAAATATCAGGTGTATACAGCTTGGAAACTTTGATATACAAATCCTTGTTGACACTTATACTATTGATATACAACTATATAAGGAGTTGCTGGAATCTGAGGACATACAGTTTATAGTAGTTAATGGTAAGTTTGATGCCAAATACCTGCATAATCACAGGATATGTATTATGAATATGTATGACCTGTTCCTGAATGAACAGCTGATATATCTAGGGTACCCTTCTTATCCTTCGGCAAGTTTACAGGGACTGGCCCACAGGTATGCAGGAGTCAGTATGGATAAGTCCGTACGTACGGAGATAGCTTCCAGAGGCCTTACTCCTGAGGTAATAGTGTATGCATGTGATGATGTGAAATATCTTCTTATGATAGCTGATAAGCAGGAAGAGGAGCTTAGAAGACAGGATTTGTGTACTGCTGCTGCTATAGAAGGAATGACTATTGCCCCTCTGTCTTATATGGAATGGTGCGGAGTGATTGTAAGCCGGGAAAAATGGATGGAGAAGGCGGAAGATGATATGAGGGATCTTAAGGAGTCTGTAGAAGCTCTTAATAAGGCTGTAATAGAATATTCACTGGAACATCCGTCTCCGGGGAAAATCCTTTATTTCGATCCTTATTCCATGTCCAAAGAGGAACAGAAAGAATGGGTTACAAACAATGTCCAGGATTCCAACAAGACAAAGAAAGTAAAAGGAAAGACTGTTCCTGTAAAAAGGAAAAGACTTAAGAGGAGGCCGGATCTGGATAAGGTAGTTAAGGACGGGAATCTGGAATACAGGAAAATAGCCTATGAGAGAATGTCGCAATATCCGTACATATATGAGGATCCTCAGTACGATATGTTTCATGAATCCGAAAGATATGTATGTGATATCAACTGGTCCAGTTCAGGACAGGTAATCCCTCTGCTGGAGGAGCTGGGATGTGATGTTATGGTAGAAGACAAGGATAGTCCCACAGGATTTAAAAAGACCTGTGATGCTAAGAAAATAAAGCCGCAGAGATATGTCCATAAAATTGTAGATCTCTACTGTAAATACAAGAAACTGGAGAAAGTAGTCAGTACTTACGGGCCTAAATTCCTTGAAAATATCCACCCCCGGACCGGGAGGGTCTATACTAATTATCATCAGCTTGGAACAGATACCACCAGGTTCAGTTCCACAGACCCGAACCTTTTGAATCTTCCTAAGAATGAAAGAACCAGATCATGCTTCATTCCAAGGGAGGGATGGCTGTGGATATCACAGGATGTTAAAGGGGAAGAGTCTGTGCTTATGGCTGATGCTTCAAGGGATGAGGCTATGATCAGTGAGTTCCTGGAAGGAAGTGGGGATGGATTGCATGTCCCCCTATATAGTAATATATAGTAAAAAACTGAGAAAAATCGGTGAAAAATATGGTAATGGTGATTTTTATTTATACTATTGCATAGTTAATAACTGCCATAGATAAATAAAATGACTAAAAAGGAATGCTTAGAGAGATTTGACATAGAAATAGCCTGTCAAATGATGAGAGAAGGTAAAAATCAGAGAGAAATAGGAAGTCGGTTTGGTATTTCTCCCCAAGGAGTAAGTGATTGTTTTAAGTACTATAATATTAAGTTTGATAGAAGAGGACTTAGAATTAATGACTATTTCTTTGATAATATAGATTCCGAACTGAAAGCCTACTTACTTGGATTTTTAGTAGCAGATGGGTGTTGCAGATTAGAAAAGAGGAATTTACACTATACAAAAATGTATATATGATTTCTTGTATAAAGATGCTACTATTTTTCTTTCAAGAAAGCGTAACTTATTCAATACCGAGATAACTTATAACATTGCGAATAGGGTTATAAGTATTGTAGAGCATAGGCTTGAATAAATATAACAGCCCACGAGTTCTCAGCCCCTCTTAAAGAGGGTGAAAATATATGCCGAACTATAAGGAGGTTACCAGTACTTATAGAACCAGAGGATAAAAAGCCTTTGGGATAACAAAATATGATGCACTCACTGACTGGCCGGATGGTATTCAAAGAACTGGAAGGCCTGTCCACGGCAGATATTAAGAAATATCACAGTGATCTCAGGGATACAGCAAAGAAGTATGAGTTCCTGTGGAATTACCTGGGAGGATGGACTACCCTTATGCAGAACTTCGGTCTCTCTGAAGAAAGAGCAAAGGAACTGGATAACAGGTACAGATCAGGGTTCAAAGGTCTCATAGCATGGCAGAACATGAGGAAAGAGGAAGTTATGAGACTGGGATATGTAATTATAAATCCTAAGACCGGACACAGAGCCCATATCTATGATTTCGATGATCTGTGTGAGCTGAAAGAAAGCTTTACGGAGGAATTCTGGAACAAGTACAGAGAGATACCAAAGGACAGATCCGGAAAGAAGTCCCCCAGGGACCAGGAGGAGAGAGATATGGTGAAAAAGGTAAGACACTACTTTAAAAGAAAGTCTGAAGCTGAGAAATTTTCGGTGAACTACTGTAGAATGTATGCAGCCTGCAATAGGAATATTGCTTGAATAATGGGAAGAATTGCTGGGAATCTAAGCAGAAAACTGTATGATAATCAGCAGCCGAGCCTCAGGGAAGACTGAGGAAGGTTCAGAGACTAGGGACATTACGATGAGCCCACAGCATCCCACTCCCCATCCTCTAAAAAGAGAAGGGAGATGATATAGTCCGATCTATCATGAAAATGATAATTAATAATTTGCTTTTTAAATAATTATTAATAAATACGATACAAGGCACCGGAGCTCAGATACTTAGATTCGCTCTGATCAATATGTTCAGAGAATGCAGGAGCAGAGGATGGCTGTATGATAAGGTAGAGTTTTATATAACACCCTATGATGAAGCGGATATAGGAGCTTCAAAGGATATAGCACAGGAAGCCTCAGACCTGCTGACCAAGTGTATAAGAGATGCAGGTGATCTGTTTACATCTGTACTGCATATAGATGTAGATGTAAATATTGGAGACAGATGGATTCATTAATAAGTGTAATTATGAAAGAAAGAAACTTTGGAAGAGATATAGAAAATCTCAGGAATCTGATAGAAGAGTATCAGGAAGCTGAAAAATCGGATATTCTTAAGGTAAATCCTAATGAGATATCTTTTACATATCACGGTCAGCTGGCAAATAGTACAGGTATGGCCATAAGATGTATCGGAGATGCTCTAAGAGAGAATATGGGTACTATTCTTCTAAGAGCAAGACAAATGTCAGATAGTCGGTTACTGGAAATTGAAAGAAAAATAAGACAATTGTGTTCTGATATTAATGATGAATATGAGTGACAAAGTACGGTTACTAAAAGAAACAAAACAATATGAGTGAAAATTGTCCTATAGGATCTGATTATGACCATGCAGCACCGTGGAATCAGAATATGAAAAAAAAACAGAAAATAACTGTAGTTATTGAAGCTTTCAGGGAGGTAACATCTGTCCTCCCTGAAGACTATACAACAGAAGAGGCCCTTGAGTCCATAAGGCCTGTTCTGGAGGAATTAAAGGATCAGGGATGGACGATAGGAGAATCTTATATACAAATATGAATCATGGCAATATTAATAGGAATAATTTTATTTGTAATAGGGATAACCTTTCATAAATCAGATAAGGATCCTAATGATTTTTCATTCTTCAAGATCTGGGGAGTAATACTCTCTATGGTAGGATTTTTATTTACTGTGCATGGACTTATAAAAGTTATACAGTAATTTCAGTAGAAAGATTTCTCTATAATTATCCACTCTCCCGGCCCGGGGGAGGTGTATATAAATGCATTAAATTTAGAAAAATGAAAAGGAAAGTGAGAGAACAGGACAGACCTGGATATATTTATAAATATCCGGTAGGAACAAAAGTTAGAATAAAGGATAATGTGGAATGTCATCCTGATTTCCACAAAGGAGGACTATTAGTGTTCCAGGATGAATCTTATGTAGATGATGATGAATACCCGGTGGGTATAAATGTAATGGGATTAGGAACATGTTATATGTTTCACCCGGATGAGTATGAAATTATAAAATAGAAAGTATATGAAAGTAGTAACTATTGAAATTCCTGATGATTCAGAACTTATAAAAGACTCTTACTTTCCCATCAGAGACAATGGCCCTTCAGTTTGTAGAGTGTTTCAGAGATTTATTAAATAAGGCTAAAGCGCTTATAGCATGAAAGATCAAGTTTTATCAATAAGTCAGATGAGACATCTAAGAGACTTAGGTGTTGATACACAGGAAGCCAGTATTGTACATCTCTTTAAAGATGAAGAGGGGTATTATATAGATTATGATAAAGCAGAAGCTTTAAGAGAAGAAATTGTAGTATTAGACAGATACTATGATGCTGAAATGGGGAACTATGACCACTTACTTAGAATGGATTACGGAGTGTTTACTCTCCAAGATTTATTGAATGTTATCCCTCCCAGAGTATCCTCTGGATCAAATGAAGTATTTTCTCTTAGAATAGAAAGATGTATAGATGAGTGGGGAGTATACTATGGGACTACTGAGGATAGTGACGGAAGTAAACTTTCCACTCCAATTTATGGGGATACGTTACTAGAAGCCGCCTATGAAATGCTTTGTTATCTTGCTGAAAATAATTTACTTAAAAAATAGAAATTATGACGAAGGAGGACTGATAACATGGGATATATTGAAGACTATATAAAAAAGGAGGCTATGATAAAGGAATTCTCAGAAGCCGTTTCTTACGTGAAAAGTAATATTGACTACCCGTTTGACAAAATATCCGGATATCTGGAGTATGCAGATACTAAGGAGCACTCTGGATATGTATACGTTGAAAAATATACATTACACGGAGATACTTACTGTGCAGTAAGAGGGAGGCCAGACCTTTTCTTAAAAAGGGAAGGCGACAATGACGAAGATAATTTTCATTGTTTTGTTGATAAAAAGACAGTATTTAAGTACTGCCATTTCGGCTATTTTCTGTTCCCTCTGAAAGATGGCAGATACTGGATGGTACATTATGAATATTTAGATGTCGGTGAGGCTAAGGTATAAACAGGATATAGGTAAAAGAAAAGGAGGAAAAAAAAATGAGTATAATCCAAATAGGTTCGCTTGAAATATTCAAGCAAAATAGATACTATCCTACTGATATAGGATTAGTATCCGATAATGCTTACCTAAGCATTATAGTCACAAATAAATGTCAGTGTAATTGTGCCTATTGTATAAATTCAGAGACAGACAGATCCATTGATTTGCCTTGTGGTAAAGCCTTAGGTAATATCAGATACCTGGTTGAAAAGTATAATATAAAAGAAGCTATTTTACTTGGGGGAGAGCCTTTGCTGCATCCGAATATATTAGGGTTCATATCTACACTAAGACTTGATACCGGATTGAATATGGTCAGACTGACCACTAATGGGATAAGACTAAAAGAAAACGATGCATTTATAAAGGAGCTTGTAAGAGAGGATATAGGAATACAGGGTATAAATATATCCTTTCATAATGAGGACTTTATCACACTAAAGGACTTAAGAAGAATTTATAATACCATCAAATATTATAATCCGGCTATAAAAGTAAGAGTTAATACGAATATATGGAGAGGGAATCTGGATACTATAAATTCACTGACTGACCACATACGTAAAATAAGTTTTGTGGATGAGATCAGGATAAGTAATATTATACCAAAGGATAGTTTCTCTGTTAATACCAAAAATAATGGAACTCATTTAATTCTCTCCGATAAGCAATATGTATCTCTGTTCACAAGTCTGATAGAGTCATATAAAGATTCGTATACTATTATAGATAATAAGGATACACTGGGATTTGTCAGATATCTTCTAATTCCAACTAAATGTCCTATTATTATTAACTGGAATCTGGGAAGTAAAGTCTCAGACCAGATCTGTGAAAATGATATCAGGAACAGGAAGATAAATACATTTAAATGTCTTGTAAACGGCGATATTTCTTTATCTTGGAATGAGAATAATATTCTTAATTTATAATACTGATAAAAATTTAAAAAATTGGAGAAATGTATACAGTAAATTTATGTAGATGTCCTTATTGTGGATCTTACCACTATGAATTAACAGGTTTTACATTCAGGGCTAATTATAATTACTTTTATTATACTTATATGTAAAGAGGCATGGATAGGTATAATTCTTTATTGCGTGCAATTTGTTTGTTTCTACTTAGTTACATCTTTGGGGTTTTGGTTTATGATTATATACACAAAGAAACACCATCCGCTATTGATGTATATCGTGGAAGAACGGAATTAGAAATAACTATGATTATTAGAGATTCTACTATAGTTAGCAGAGATAGTATTGTAGTATTTAAATAAAACTTTTATGAATGATATTGATTATTTAAGGTTGTTCGAAAGCCTTCCTCACTGTGATAGTATGTGTAATATCGTAGAAGATTGAGGGTTATGCACCCAACCTTTATTACTTTAATCAGGAATGGCATGTTAGTTGGATCGACAGTGCCGAAGGAGATTGCTTGTGTGATTTTGTAGGAAAATCTTCGGAAGAAGCTATCATTAACGCTCACAGAAGTATTATTATTACAGATAACTCTATAAAATTCTATAATATGTTAATACCAAAAGATGAAAATAACTTAATAAATGATATTTGGAATACTGAAGAGGAATTACCAGAATATCATAAATTACTCTTATGTTTACATAAGAAAGGTAAATTTCTAGCTATATTACAAGAAAACCATTACTTATTCACCGTTCCTGGAAGTCTTATATATCATTTTGAGGATATTATAAAATGGGCATATGCTGATGAAATTTTTCCTAAAATATAAATCTATGGGTAGAAATATAATTAAAAAGATTTTCTCTACTTCTAAATCTTCCAAACCATTAATATATAAAAATATTAAAAATTATATAAAAGAAAAACGTAATTCCAAACACCATTCACAAAAAGAAATATATAACATATTAATAAAAGCAAAAGAAGCATACTTAGATTGTATAGAACATAATGGTGTATTAATGGGAATGTGTTATTATATACGAAGTGTTCAAGAAGTACTTTATTATATCCCAATTGCAGAACAGATTCCAAAATTTAATGAAAAGTTTTTACTTGGAATTTCTGATATACTAATTGGATATTGGTGGCCACGTACTGATACAGAATCTAGAATCAAAGCATTTGATAAACTAATTGATTATTATAATCCAAAAGGAGTATGATAATATAGAAGTAATAATTTATATAAAATATGTTAAGTACACATGAAATATACAAACTGTTTAGATTGCCCTTATCATCGTACAAATGAAGATGGTTAGGATATGATGAAGAAACAGAAATATATTGTTATCTATCAGATAGATATGTAGGGTAACAAAGACACGATAGTTAGAGAATGGCTATAGTTATATTAATACTCCTAGTGAATATCCTCTAGGAGATATAAATAAAATTAATGAAAATTAAATATGAAGAAACAAGAAAATAATGAATATAAACCATTCAATCTCGAAGAAGCTAAAGCCGGAAGACCTGTTTGTACAAGAGACGGACGTAAAGCAAGGATTATTTGTTTTAATGCTAAAACATTGTGTGATTATCCTATAATAGCCCTGGTTGAAAATGCAGATAACTCAATATATGAGGCTGCATATTCCTTTTCCGATAAAGGTGAATACTTGAGAGGTAATATTCGTAATATAGACCTTGTGATGCCTCTGGAAGAACATGAAGGATGGGTTAATATATATAGAAATGCTGGAATAGTGTCGGCCCGGTGTATCTACAATACAAGGGAAGAAGCTATGGAGAGTGCAGGGGAAGAGGATTATATTGATACAGTTAGAGTAGTATGGTATGAATAAAGTTGAAGACTATGAGTGAACTAAAGGACCGATTATTAAAACAATTAGAGACAGACTATTTAGAAAATGCTAAAGATTGTCTTAAAATATATGAAGCTCTTGAAAAGTTAAATAGAGGAAGTGTTCCTAGTGATCAATGGATGTCACTAGTCAATGTCCAACATTTAGAAGCTTATCCAAACTATATAAGAGTCTATTCTCCTTCTGATATAGGTTATATATTTTTAAAAGGATTAAAAGGGGAAATAAAGACATTTACACTAACACTAGCGGAGGCTAGAGAAGTTTATCCAAAGGTGTCTAAAGAATTTAAGAGGGAACTTGAAGATACTTTCGGAATAGAAAACCTTGTATTAAGTTTCAGGGAGTTGATAAAAACCTATGAGGATGCATGTGAAATTATCGGAGTAATGCCTGAGATAGATTGTGATAGTAAATCTGAATTAGCACGTTTGAAACTAATACGGATTTATGAAGCCTCTAATGTACTAAATCACTGGAAGTTTGCTCCTCTGAAAGCTCAATTAGGATTTTACCCTTCTTTTATATTGGAGAAAGGCAAAATAGTATTCCATGAGATGTGTAGTAATATGATATCTTTTTCTAGTGATCCCAAATTATGTTGTGGTTTGAAAGAAGATGCTTATTATATAGGGACTCATTTTATAGACTTATATAGGGATTATTTATTACCAGAATTTTGACTTTGTTATGCCATTATGTGATATTATACCCTTTATATATCAAAATGATCAAAACATTAACTATGGAAATACAGGAAATAAAGATTGATGGAATAACATATGTAAAGAATAAAGATTCCAAAGTATGTAGCGAGTATGCTGTCAGGGATAAAGTGAATTGTGCTATTCTCATTCAAGGTGAGCAAGTTACGCTTTGTCATCTATTTGACGGATATGCACTTAAAGTAAAGGAGGAATATGAGAAATAATAAGGATCTTATTAAAATCAGTAAAGGTCATTATACCTATAAAGGTATCCAGATAAACTGCATTGGGTATTATCCTCCGGAAAAAAGAGTGGTATGGGAAGCTGTAGACAAGAATGGCTGTGGTTTCGCCCACTCTTTTTCCTTAAGAGGTGCTATTAGGAAAATTGATGAAGATATTAAAAATGAAACCTACTCAGATAATAAAAGAAGCCACAGATGCTATTAGTGAGGATATCCGGACAAATTATGTATATGGTAATATGTTCCTGGCAGATGTAATAGGGAACTATGTAGCTGATATCAAATCAGGATGTATAAGCCTCGGCATTTTTCGTCAGAAAAATAAGATGGATATATGTAATATGGTTTCCAATGTCAGTCTGTATTGGTCAAAAGTAAGAAGTCTGATGGGGGAATATGCCTACAGGCACACTCCGTATATGCTGGAACACTTTGATGAGGAATTCGGAAAACATTTGAAGGTACTGTTCTATTCGGTGAAGAGAGAGTTGGACAAGGTAAAACCTCATATGTCCTACGTATTGGCCAATATTACTATGGTCTATATGTTATCATCACTGGAAATAAACAGGACTCAGGAATACGCCAAAAGGGTCCAGGAGGCCTCAAATATAGGTATGAATGCTGTATACGACCAATGTATAGTATCTGTGAGAAATATATCTGTACAGCTAATGAAAAGACTGGCAGATATGGATGTGTCGTCTATGAATCCGAAAGAGATTTCTATGGCCTTTTCCATATTCAGTAAAGAACTGAATGACTGTAAAATTAAAATTCTTAGTAAGGAATAAGGCAGGAGATTCTCTCTCCTGCCAAAAAATTTCTACCACGAAGACTTAAAGAAAGCCAGTGTCTCATCAGGATTCAGAGCATTCATAACAGTCCTTCTCATAGGAATAAGTTCAAGTAAATACTTCTCAGCCCTTGTGTATCCCTTATATCTTCCTGTTT
>ENA-OPXD01000129-OPXD01000129.1-human-gut-metagenome-genome-assembly--contig:-NODE-129-length-13349-cov-1.398751_pt1 | contig 13349 bp, 9 predicted proteins | sample MGYA00241518_ERZ502028 | MGnify/ENA primary metagenome ERZ502028 (study PRJEB25962, sample SAMEA2042007) | human gut metagenome | biome: human gut; feature: human-associated habitat; material: faeces... | reverse complement strand
CCACTCATACGACAACGGCGCAACACCCGTCGAGCATCTTGTATACGCCTCGAGCTCGTCGGTCTACGGCAGCAACAAAAAAGTGCCCTACAGCACCGACGACAAAGTTGACAACCCCGTCAGCCTCTACGCCGCAACGAAAAAATCCGACGAGCTGATGGCTCACGCCTATTCGAAGCTCTATAATATCCCCTCGACGGGACTTCGCTTCTTCACGGTCTACGGACCCGCAGGCCGCCCGGACATGGCGTATTTCGGCTTCACCAACAAACTTCTGCGCGGCGAGACAATCCGCATTTTCAACTACGGCAACTGCAAGCGCGACTTCACATACATCGACGATATAGTCGAGGGCGTCGTGCGCGTCATGCAGGGCGCGCCTGAGCGCAAAGACGGTGAAGACGGTCTGCCCGTTCCGCCGTATGCGGTCTACAATATAGGCAACCAGAACCCCGAAAACCTGCTCGACTTCGTCGACATTCTCCAGCAGGAGCTTATCGCCGCGGGAGTTCTGCCGAACGATTACGACTTTGCGGCGCACAAACAGCTCGTCCCGATGCAGCCCGGCGATGTCCCCGTGACCTATGCGGACACGACCCCGCTCGAGCGCGACTACGGCTATAAGCCCTCGACAGATCTCAGAACCGGGCTTCGCAATTTTGCCCGCTGGTACAAAGATTTTTACAAGATTTGAATAGCATATATTATATATTATATAATGTATGTCTTTCGGGTCAAAGATGTGGACGAAAGACAAATTAAGATTTGTATTATTTGGAGGCTCGATTATAAAAATTATTTGAGTTGCTCACTTTACTATGATTCAAGTGATAGCCCGCTCCCCATTCATTTCGTGCCTTGACTCGAAATCTTTCAACAAAAAAATCCTACCCGATGCTGCTGCGCGGGTAGGATTTCTGTTATATTCACTCTCTGATATCAATCCGGATTATGTTCATAGAAATAGTCATACGCCTCTTCGTAGTCCTCGAAGTCGTCGTAATAATAGTCGTAAAAGTCCTCGGGGTCATTGAAGTCGCGGGCGTTATACGGATCGTCGTCATAGTAGGCTTTTTTCGTGGTAGTCACCGGGCGGTTGCCGGAGGGTCTATACGAGCCGCCGGAGGATGAACCACCGGAAGAGGAGGTCTGCTTCGGCACGGTCTCATATTCCGGATAATGCCACACGCTTTCCACGGCACCGTTTCTCACATCTACCGCATAATATGCGTATAACCAAGCAGAATACTCCGACTGCTTTGCGTAATAGGGGATCTTCCAATAATATTCATGATACCCCTCGCGGCGGGCAACTGTCTGATCGTAGAACTTTGAATATTTGAGCGGGTCATAGTTGACGGCGGTCGCCTTGCCGAGCTTTGTCGAATTTATCAGTGACTCCGGCATTCCCTCATACGGCAGAATCTCCGAGACGGGGGTTATCCCCTTGTCGGTTTTCATCCCGAGAAAGTGAATCTCTCTGCCGTCATTGACCGATATCAGGTTTTGTCTGCTGATGTAGGCACTGTAGTTTATTTCATGCTCCTCGCCCGACCCCGTCACATACTCGCCGACATAATATGTATGCAGGGAGATACAGATAAACGGGTAGTCGGACTTCACGCCATCGAGCTCGTCGAGAAAATAATAGAACTTCTTCCAGTCCTTTATTTTTTCGGGCGGGTCTAATTTCAGCGATACTTCAATTTCATATTTTATCGGGTCCTCGGTTTCGTCGTAGATGTATTTGTTGCTGTACGGCTCATGGATAACTGATTTGACCGTCAGTTGCGCGTTGACCTTGTGCTTTTTGCAGACGGCGGCAAATGCTTCTCTGAGCCTCAATTGCTCGGCGTCCGCCGTATCGTGTTGGTACAGGCTCTCGTCGGCCTCGCTCTGCCGGCGTGATTCGTCCTCGCGGGCGGCATTTATTACGTTTCTCGCGAAAAGCCCCAGCGTGACGATCAAAATAAGCGCGCATATTATGCTGACAACTATCTCCGCCGTATTCGGCTTGTTCTTGGTCTGTTCGCTCATGTCCTCCCTCCTTACAGCTCTGCAAACCCGGAATTATTTCTTCTTTCTGCCCTTTTTCTCAGTATATTCATTACCCTTGACTCCGGGATTGACGAGCTTGAGCTTGCGTCTCTGGCGGCGCTTGTAGTTTTCATAGACAAACAGCGCAATATAGCCGACAACGAGAATGGCGACTATAGATGCGATAATTTTAAATATAGTGCTCGAAGCGACTTTCTTTATCGTTGCGCCTATGAACAGCAGGACATTTCTCGACACATCCTCGGACGCGACGAGCTTTATCCTCGCTATCTCCTCGCCGGCATAGAGCACGCGAGCCTCGCATATCTCCTGGCCCTTTTTGACCGGCGCGTCAACGCTTTTCGGCATGGTCTCGGGCACGGGCTCGATAAGCACGCTTCCGGCGTCAGCCCCTGTCGGGACGAGAGCCAGCACTTCTTCGCCCGGAACGAGCGAAATATGATCGGTTCTGAATGAGAGTTTGAGCGGAACTTCGGTTATTATCTGAGTCGGGCTCGCTATCGACTTTAATTCGATGTGGTTGAACACCCAGTTGAACATCCTGCGGCAGTCAACAAACGCGCAGTTTTCGAGCGGCTCATCGTCGTCGATATTCTGCATCGGCGCGTTCATTATCACGCACAGATAGTTGTAGCCGTTGCCGGTGCCCTTTGATATGACGCAGCGTCCGGCGTTGTCGGTCGAGCCGGTCTTGATACCCACGGCGTAGGGCGAATAATAATCGGCATACGCCTTGTTCATAAGATTATTCGTGTTGCGCAGGGTGCGCTCCTCGCTCTTGTTTGTTGCGGGGACTTTATATATTGTAGTCGAAGTTATCTCCGAAAAATACGGCAGGGTCAGCGCGTGCTTTGTTATCGTCATCAGGTCGCGCGCGGTGGTGTAGTGGTTCGGGTCGTCGAGCCCGTGGACATTCGCAAAGTGCGTATTCTTGCAGCCGAGAGCCGTCGCCTTGTCATTCATCATCTTGACAAAGCCTTCGATAGATCCGCCGACGTGCATCGCGAGGACATTCGCCGCGTCGTTGCCGCTTCGCACGAGCAGGCAGTAGAGCAGATTCTTTATGCTCATCTTCTCGCCCGGCTCAAGCCCGACTATCGAGCTTCCGGTGCCGTCGAGCAGGTGGATAGCCTCGTAGCTCGCCTCGACTTCTTCATCGAGATCCTTGCAGTTTTCGAGCACGACGGTGGCGGTCATTATTTTAGTCAGTGATGCGGGAGCCGCCTGCTTGTCCGCGTCTTTTTCAAAAATGACCGTGTCGTTGTCGAGGTTGACGAGCAGATAAATCTGGGCATAAATAGGATTATCTCCGCTGTCTGTCAAACTTTTCTCGTATACCGCGTTATAATTAGCGTAGGCAGGCATGGTGCAGAGCACCGACGCGATAAGAATAAAACAAAATAAAATTTTTATGAGTTTTTTCATAGACAGTCACCGCCGAATGTTGTATTATATATATAAACGATAGAAGACAACTTTGTCCTGACACTAATTGATTATACCAGTTTCAGGCTGTAAAATAAAGTAATAAAACGGATTTTGTTTATCAGGGGGATTAAAAATCATGCTTTATGTTACGGGAGACACCCACGGAGATTACGAGCGATTCACATCTTCCGCGCTCAAAAAACTGAAAAAGGGCGACACGCTCTTCATCTGCGGCGATTTTGGATTCATCTGGGACGGCTCGAAGAGCGAAGAGAAGCTGCTCAAAAAGATAGGCAAGCTCAAATACAACGTCTGCTTTATCGACGGCACGCACGAGAATTTCGAGCTACTCAGAAGCTACGAGGTCTCGGAGTTCAAGGGCGGAAAAGTCCATCACATCACCGGCAACCTCTATCATCTCATGCGCGGTCAAGTCTATGACTTCGACGGCGTGAGCGTCTTTGCAATGGGCGGCGGCGAGAGTCCGGATATTGATATCCGCTCCGATCTCAACTCCTGGTCGGGCGACGAGATACCCACCGAAGCGGAGCTGACCGAGGGCGCACAGAATCTAAAGAGGCTCGGCAACAAGGTTGATATTATCATCACCCACGAGCCGCCGATGAAAATAAAAGGCTTCCTCAGGCTCAAGGACAAGGAGCCCGTGCGCGTGACGGGACTCAATACATATTTTGAGGAGCTCGGCGCTGCGTGCGAATACAAGCACTGGTTCTTCGGCTCGATGCATATCGACAAGTTCATCTCCTCGTCCCACATCGCGGTGTTCCAGCACATAATCAACGCAGAGACCTGCGAGATTGCAAAATAAATATAATACAGTCACACAGCGGCTCTCGGATTCATTTCTGAGAGCTGTTTTTATGCTTTTGACATCATTTTTACTTTTCCAGATGCAAATAATCTAAAACAGCAACAAAATTACAAAATATATGATATTATATAGGCGGAAAGAAAAATTTCACAGGAGGTGTTTTATGAACATCAAAAGACTTTTAGCCGTCATTCTCGCAGTTCTGGCGCTCTTGTCATTTGTTGGATGCAATGTAAAAAAAGACACGGGCAAAGAGCCTCTCAACGCCGCAGGAGGGAAAGCAGACGAAGCCATGTCGGAAAATCAGCCCGAAAGCACCGACGCGCAGGCAAGCGACACGGCAAGCGAAGCCGCCGGCAATGAAGCCTCTTCGTCCGGCACCGCCGAAACTGCAAAAGAAACGCAGAAGCCGACCGCCGCGGCGACCGCAAGGCCGAACAAGCCCGACGTAAAGAAGTCAAAATATTTCCTCGGCACCGACCTTGACGGATGGTACAACTGGGCGCTTGCCGGAAAAGGTTATAATGAAGGCGCAAATTATATCAAGGTCTGGACAGAGGAATTTGATTCTCACGACAACCTTGTAAAGCGCGTATCATACAAAACTCTTGACGGAGAAAGCATTCCCTCCATTACAACGACATACGAATATACCTATAACAGCAACGGCACCGTAAAAGAGATCCGCACCGACGGCGGCAACGGCTACATATACAGCTATGAATACGACTCTGCGAAGAGGATCACCAAAATCTCCGTTGTTGAGCCTATATCCGGCGACACTATGAACTCGTACAAGTTCACATATAACAAAAGCGGAAAGCTCATCGGAGTTGACAGCGGCAGGGGTGCCGGCATGGACGGCACCGAATACAAAATCACCGTTTCGTATGACGGCAGCGGAAGAGTCTCAAAGAAAGAGAAAGTTTATTCCGGCGGTCTTGTAAAATCGTACAAATACGAATACAACAGCCGTAACGACATCTCCCGCAAGACCGAGGAAGTCAAGCAGTCGGATGACTATTTGAAGAATGTGACCGACTACAAATATGACGAAAACGGCGCGCTTATAAAGCTGACGGTGAAAAGCTCGGACGGCTCTTCGCAGGAATCCGTATACACCAACGACAAATACGGAAATCCCGTCAACATAAAGGTCACAAAAACCGCAAACGGCAAAACCGTAAGCTCGCATACTTATCCCTATACATATAAGTACGAATCCAATCGGATAACCGTGACCGAGCACGACGGCAGCAAAAAGATATACGAGTATCATAAGAATCAGAGCATTATGCTGGACGATTCGCGCATATTCTGATATTTTACAAAACAGAGATCCCGGCCTCGCGTCGGGATTTTTTCACTTTGTGAATCGAAAAATCAAAATCCGCACATTTTTTATAAAAAATGTGCTATTATATAGACGAAAAAAACTTTCAGGGGAGGTATTCCATGAAACTCAAGAGAATTTTTGCAGCCGTTCTGGTGGCGGCGATGCTGCTGTCGTTTGTGGGATGCGCGAACAAGGACACTCAGGGTGACTCTTCCGAGCCTGCGGGAGAGCAGACGACCGAGGAGCGAACCACCGAGCCTCAGACGAACGAGGACGGCAGTCTCGTCAAGCCGAAAAACGCCGTCTCGGTCTCCGACGATGTGAAGATCAAGACCTACAGCGGCACTTCGCTCATCGAAATCGGCAACCGCGTCATGGAGCCCTACGGCAACGCGTATAAAAACATGAAAGCCTACGCCGACGCGCTCAACCGCCTCAAGGCGGAAATGCCGAACACCAAAGCCTACTGCCTCATGGCGCCGACCGCCATTGAGTTCTACGCCCCGAGCAAATATAACACCGGCGTGTCGAAGTCGCAGTACGAGGGCATGTGCTACATCTACGAGCAGTTAAAGGACATAACGCCCGTCAACGCCTATGCCGAGATGGCGGCGCACACGGACGAATATCTCTATTTCAGAAGCGACCACCACTGGACCACCCTCGGCGCGTACTACGCCTATCGGACCTTCGCCAAAGTCGCGGGGTTCACGCCCGTTGACAAAAACACTCTCCAGACCGGCAAGCTCTCGCCGTTCCTCGGGCTTTTCTACAAAGACACAAAGAGCACCGCGCTCTCGAACGACCCCGACTATGTCGAATATTTCATTCCGCCCGTCAACACAACGGCTATAGCCTCGGACACCGACGCCGCGATGAGCAACAGCTACAGCATCAAAGTCATCAACACCGAAACTACTTCGTCGAACAAATACTTAGCCTTTGTCGGCGGCGACCACGGCGTTGTCAAGATAACGACCGATGCACAGAGCGACAAGAGCATTGTTGTTATCAAAGAGAGCTACGCAAATGCCTTTGTGCCGTGGCTCTGCGCGAATTATAAAACAATATATGTCCTCGATCCGCGCCAGCTGACCGTCAAGCTCGCCGATTTTGTCAAGACGAACTCGATAGACGAAGTCCTGTTTCTCAACTATATGTTCATCCCCAGCAACCCGAAGTTCATGAACGCGCTGGAAAACATGGCGTAAATAAAACAACAAGAAAGCCCCGGAAGATTTGACTTCCGGGACTTTTTGTTTAAGCGAGCTTTCTGCTCTCATCCTTTTTCAGCGTGCGGTAAGTATAAATTATCACTATCGCCGAGGCGATAAATGCGAGGATATCCGCCGCAGGCATCGAAATTATTACTCCGTCAAGCCCCCACACAAGCGGGAGTACGAGCACCAGCCCGACGCCGAAAACTATCTCTCTTATCATCGACAGCGCGGTTGAAGCGACCGCCTTGCCCATCGCCTGCAGGAAGATGAACGCCGCCTTGTTGACGCAGGCGAGCGGCATCATGCACAGATATATTCTGAAGCATTTCACCGCGAACTCGGTATAATACGCGCTCTCGTTCGACGCGCCGAAGATAGCTATAAGCCCGGTCGGGAAGAGTTCAACTATGAGCGTCGAGTTGAAGCAATCCTCGAAGTCCGGGTGCTCGATGGGGCTGATGTGGTCGCTGCCGATGTTCAAAAATGCAGCGACGTCGTACGTGATACCGCGCACGCGGCCGTATTTTTCCGCGCCCATGTTGTAGCCGACGATAGGAATACATCCCGCCGCCATGCCGATGCACACGGACATAATTATCTGGAAGAATTTCATCACTATTCCGACGACAGCCATGGGTATCTGTGCATATTCAGCGAGCCCGAAAACCGGGTCGAGCGCGCCGTATTTTCTGATCATATTATTTGTCGCCGCCATCGCCGCGACGAGGGATATCTGCGCCAAAAAGCTGCAAATGCCCAGCGGAATGAATCTTTTTATCACGCCGCCGCAGAGCCTGAACAACTCTTTTTCGAGCTTCACGGAGCGCATATGGAACAGATAATATGCCGCCATCGCTGCCGTGAGCAGCTGGCCGAGCACCGTAGCGACCGCCGCGCCCATCATACCCCATTTGAACACGAAAATAAATATTGGATCGAGAATAATATTGACCACCGCGCCCGCGACCGTAGACACCATCGCAAAGCGGGGGCTTCCGTCCGAGCGGATGACCGGATTCATCGCCTGACCGAAAACATAGACGGGGATGCCCAGGGCTATCCAGAAGAAATATTCTTTCGCGAACGCGAATGTTTTTTCGTTGACCGTGCCGCCGAACATGGCGATAAATTCATCCGAAAAAATCAGATATAATATGCACAGCACTATGCCGCCCGCAGCAGAGAGCACAACTGCGTTGCCGACTCCCCTGTGCGCATCCTCGCGCCTGTCCGCGCCGAGGGATATGCTCACAAACGCGCAGCAGCCGTCGCCTATCATAACGGCTATTGCAAGGGCTATGACCGTCAGCGGGAACACGACAGTGTTTGCGGCGTTGCCGTCCGAGCCGAGATATGCGGCGTTCGCGATGAAGATCTGGTCGACAATGTTATAGAGCGCCGCGACGAGCAGAGAAATCACGCAGGGTACCGAATATTTGCCCATGAGCCTGCCGAGCTTTTCCTGCCCGAGAAAGGTCTGATCGTTATTTTTCATGGTTGTCTCCTTTGCAAAAAAATAAAAGGCGCAAACCCATCCGGATTTACGCCTTTGGCTACACGATGAAAAAATTATATCAGCTTTTGCCGTATTTTTCAAAGGCAGTAATTGTCAAACTTTTATTTTTTTGCGCCGATGATTTTATATAAAAAACGCAGAGATGCTTGAACGGCATTTGCGGTTATGCTATAATCTTGAAAAAAAGCAGGAGGAAGTTTATGAACAGCAGAAAAACAGCGGGCGCCATCCTCGGAACTCTCGGCGGGCTGACCGCTCTGACCGCGGCTTCGGCGGAGATATTCTATAACTTCGCGATAAACACGAAATCGCCCATACATATGAGCAAGCTCAACAACCTCGTTCAGAAGGCGACAAACACGAGCGCCGATGAAGAAGAGGCGAGCGCAAAATACAGCGGCATGACCGGGACACCCGAAATGAAAAAGTGGTACGCCGACGAGGGCGAGGATGTCTATATAATTTCCGACTCTCTGCGCCTGCACGGCAAGAGATTCAAAAATTCCGGCTCTGACTACGCGCTCGTCTGCCACGGATACACGAGCAAGGCGAAGCACATGGCGGGGTTCGTCAAAAAATTCTATGATCGCGGCTTCAATGTTCTCGCGGTCGATGCGCGCGCCCACGGCGACAGCGAGGGCGCAAAAATCGGCATGGGCTGGCCCGAGCGCAGGGACATAGCAGAGTGGATAAGGCTCATTCTCTCATGGGATCCCGACGCGCGGATAATCCTGCACGGCGTGTCCATGGGCGCGGCGACGGTGCTCATGGCATCGGGCGAGACGCTGCCCGAAAATGTCAAGGCCGTTATCGCGGACTGCGGCTACACCTCGGAGTGGGATGAGTTCATCTGGGAAGCGGAAACGCTGCACATCCCGTGGTTCCCGGTGCTCAACGCCGCGTCATTGCTTTCAAAGCTTCGCGACGGCTATGATTTCAAGCAGGCGAGCGCGCTTGACCAGGTCAAAAAGAGCCGTATACCGACGCTGTTTATACATGGCTCGGAGGATGAGCTCGTGCCGTATAAAATGCTCGGCGAGCTGTACTTAGCGGCGGCGTGCGAAAAAGAAAAACTGACCGTTGAGGGTGCGGGACACGCGCTCTCGTCATCGGTTGACCCGGAATTATATTGGAGCACGGTTGAAAGTTTTATCAAAAAATATATAGATAGATAAAAGAAAATCCCGGCCGGTTAAGGTCGGGATTTTCTTTGTATAAAACGGGGGCAAGAAGATGGTAGGTGTCTGATTTATTCGGCCTGCTTCGAGTATTTCTTGAGATAGATAACTCTCATGAGCAGGCTCTCGATAGGATTGATCGGCTTGCACTTACCGAAGAGGCCGGAGCCTATGTAGGTAAGGCAGCTCTTCTCTGCGATCATCTCGACCGCACCTGCGTTGCTCTCATTCGAGCCGCAGCAGAGCGCGCCGCCGTCCTTGACGAGAACGCAGTGGCGACCCTTGAGCGCCTTGACGACCTTCTTGGGCGAATTCTTCGCGCATTTGAGGCTCACGCCGATTATCTGGGCGCTGTCATCAAGCTGAGGTTTAACAGTCTTGCCCATGGCGGCAACTGCGAGCACCTCGGGAGCCTGGGAATAAAGAATAGCATTGATATCCTCGCGTGAAGCATATATGGCGCGATGAAGCTCGGCTGTCGGAATTTCGCCCTCGCCGCTGACCGCCGAGGTCACGGGATCTACGGTGACGGTATGCTCCTTGTCGCCTGCAGCGTAAAATACTATCTTTCCGCTTGCGTCTCTGTACGAGTTATTATAACAGGTTTCGTCATGCTTTACAATAGTTTTTCCGTGTTTTTGTGCCCAGGAAACACACATTTCGCTCAGGTCGGCAATTTTTTCGCCGAATTTACGGTCGAACTGGTCGAGCACATAAAGTGCGCTCTCGCGCTCGAGCGTGGCGGCAACGTTGAACGCCTCCTCGCTGTCCTTGCCGTAGCAGACGGCTCCGTGGTGCGCCATGATAACAGCCTTGCTGTCCATGTCGGCAGCGATAGCGGCGGCGACGCCCTTCTTGAGCTTCTTTGTGCCGGGCAGACCGTATGCGCCGAGCAGAACCTTGTCGCCTATAACTTTGCGGCCTTTTTCGCTGAGCGTCGGGATGCCCTGCATGGTCGCGCTTATAATGGAAGCGAACTTCTGATGGGTGTGAATAACAAAGCCCGCCTCGGGATGAGCCTTGTAGACCTCGGCATGAACGCCCTTTTCGGAGGAGGGCTTGACATTGCCCTCGTAGCTCAAGGTGTCGATCTTGACCTCGACGATATCGTCGGGGGTCAGTCCCTCATAGGGCTTTCCGCTCGGGGTTATGACAAAGCTGTTCTCGTCAACGCGGCAGCTGACATTGCCCCATGTTCTCGCGATGAGTCCCTTTTCGACAAGGCGCAGACCGGCTGCGATAACTTCTTTTTTTGCCTGTAAAATATCCATGAAAACCGTCCTTTCACGATAAAATCCAAATTTGTGCTTGCGAACAATTTTGTACTACAGTTCAATTATAACACAAGAAGCCCAAAAGTCAACAAATTACTCTTTCGGCTCGCCGTCGGTCTCCTGATTTTCCTCTTCGGCTGAAACATCCTCCGGCTGGACTGCCGCGGCGTCCGCCTCAACGGATTTCTTCGAGCTGCGCCAGATATGGATAACGCCGTCGTCGTTGAGCACCTTGAGCACGGTTATAACTATCGGCATAATAAATATTCCGATGAAGCCGAAGAGCTGGAGTCCGATATACATGCCCATGATGCTGACTATCGGCGGGATTGCTCGCGACTATCTTCGGCTCGATTATCTGGCGTATGACAGTTATGCAGGCATATATGACAATGAGTCCGATTCCGAGTCCGTAGCTGCCGTTTATCAGCGAGAACACCGCCCACGGGATAACGACAGTACCTGTGCCGAGCACGGGCAGGATATCGACTATTGCGGTTATTATTGCGATAATAAATATATATCCGCTCTTGTACGCGCCGATGACTTTCAGCACGCTAAGACCTATTGACATCTCAGCAAAAGTTATGAGCATTATCAGCGCATATGACTTGACGAGTTTGCCCATGGACGAGAACACGATTTGTTTAGTTTTCGAGAGCGTTCTGCGCTTCTGCGGGGTCAGCTGATTCTTGATGAAGCCGACTATTCCGTCATATCCGGCGGTCATGAAGCAGGCGGCGATAATAAACAGGAGCACGCCGACCAAAATACTCGGAATCTGTTTCGCGGTTGACCAGACGCCGCTGAGCGGAGTCTTGAGGATAGACAAAAGATTGATATTGGAGTTCTGCTCGCCGCCCTGCGCGCGCTGAGCCGCACGCTCTTCTGATGATAGCAGGAGCTTGTCCGAGAATGATTTTATCGCATCCTCGGCTGAGCTTTGAAGTCCGTCCGGCAGACGCTCTGCGAAGCGATAGAGCGAAGTCTCCCAGCTTTTTACATAATCGGGAACTTTCTTGAGCCACTCGGTGAGTGTCGAGGCGAGTCCCTTGACCTCGGACACGACCCTTGCGCCGGTCAGGGCAACTATTGTTATCAGCAGCGCGATTATCAGCAGCACCGCGATAACCGAGACAATTCCCTTTTTGATATGGGTTTTCTTCGAGATAAAATTGGTCGGGCGCTGGAGCGCGGCGGCGACCAAGAATGCGAACAAGAACGGAGCGACTGTCCAGAATGCATATTTCATGAACAGATAAAACGCGCCGAGCACGAGCGCGATATATGCGACATTGATAAGTACCGCTCTTCTCTTTTCCACAGTGGCAGGGGACATTTTCTGCACCTCTTCTTTCAACCGTTTTTTCCTGCGTCCAATGACAAAACAGCATAATTTATTATATATATTATACTATTTTATCTTAAAACTCAATGAGTTTGAAAAATACTTCATAAAAATGTAAGAAAGTTTTCCTTTGGGTCTTTATCGCCGGGGCTGTTTGTGATAAAATAATAAAAACCAATGACAGTGGGGAGACAGTTATCATGTATATAGCGATAATGGGCTACGGCGTTGTCGGAAGCGGCGTTGCCGAAGTCATCAACAAAAATCATGACAGCATCGTGCGCAAGAGCACGCAGTCGGAGCTTGAGATAAAATATATTCTCGACCGCAAGGATTTCCCGGGCGACCCGAATGAGAAGCTTTTTATAAAAGATTTTAATATTATCCTCAACGACCCCGAGGTAAAGGTCGTTGTCGAGACGATGGGCGGGCTTCATCCGGCGTATGAGTTCGTCTCCGCCTGCCTCAAGGCGGGCAAGAGCGTTGTGACCTCGAACAAAGAGCTTGTCGCGGCGAAGGGCTGCGAGCTGCTCGGATACGCCGCAGAGCACAATGTAAATTTCCTCTTTGAAGCGTCGGTCGGCGGCGGAATACCGATAATCAGACCGATAAGCCAGTGCCTCGCCGCAAACGAGATAAACGAATTCGCGGGCATTCTCAACGGCACGACGAACTTCATTCTCACCCGCATGATAAACGATGGCATGGCGTTTGAAGACGCGCTCAAGCTCGCGCAGGACAACGGCTATGCCGAGCGCGACCCCTCGGCAGACATTCTCGGCTTCGACGCCTGCCGCAAGGTATGCATCCTCGCGTCCCTGTGCTTCGGCAAGCATGTCTATCCCGACCAGGTTCACACCGAGGGCATAACCGAAATAACGCTCGAAGATGTCGAATACGCCAAGGACTGGGGCGGAGTTATAAAGCTTCTCGGCAGAGCGCGCAAGAGCGAGGACGGCAAGCACATCTATGCGATAGTCAGCCCCGCATTCGTCGATCATCACAGCCAGCTCGCAAGCGTTGACGATGTTTTCAACGCGATTCTCGTGCGCGGCGACGCGATAGGCGATGTCGTATTCTACGGCAGAGGCGCGGGCAAGCTGCCCACCGCCAGCGCCGTTGTGGCCGATGTGATCGATGCCCTGAAGGACGGCAGCAA
>ENA-OPXD01000126-OPXD01000126.1-human-gut-metagenome-genome-assembly--contig:-NODE-126-length-13574-cov-2.081811_pt1 | contig 13574 bp, 13 predicted proteins | sample MGYA00241518_ERZ502028 | MGnify/ENA primary metagenome ERZ502028 (study PRJEB25962, sample SAMEA2042007) | human gut metagenome | biome: human gut; feature: human-associated habitat; material: faeces... | reverse complement strand
CTGGACATTTGAGCATGACAACGGCAGAAACCCGCAGACCGGGATTGCCCGCCGGTATGTGGAGCATTGGGAGGATATGCGAGCCGACAATATCGGCTGCCTGTTCTGGGGCGGCGTGGGAACCGGGAAAAGCTACCTTGCGGGCTGTATCGCAAACGCCCTCATGGAGAAAGAAATCCCCGTCCGCATGACGAACTTTGCTCTTATCCTCAATGACCTTGCCGCCAGCTTTGAGGGGCGCAACGAGTACATTTCCCGCCTTTGCCGCTATCCGCTGCTTATCCTTGACGACTTCGGCATGGAGCGCGGCACCGAGTACGGGCTGGAACAGGTTTTCAATGTGATTGACAGCCGTTACCGCAGCGGCAAGCCGCTGATCGTCACGACCAACCTCACGCTGGACGACCTGCGGAACCCGGAGGACACCGCCCATTCCCGGATTTATGACCGCCTGCTTTCCATGTGCGTCCCGGTACGCTTTACCGGCGACAACTTCCGGCAGGAAACCGCCAAGCGGAAAATGGAGAGCATGAAGAAACTGATTACCGACTGAAAGGAGTATTGCCTATGGCAGATAACAAGCAGCACGACACCCGCACCACCCGCCGCCCTGACTGTGTGACGGAAATCCGCATGGGCAATTCCGTCCTTGTCGTGTCCGGCTATTTCAAGAAAGACACCACAACCACAGCCGCCGACAAAATGGCGCGGGTACTGGAAGCGGAAGCCGCTGCTACACAGGAGCCGACTTATCCGGCGTGAACCGGGGCATGGAAAAGCGGCCATGCCAGGGAGCATGACCGCTGGAACGAAAATCGGAAGTGCTTTAGCAATTCTTAATCTCATTCTCTATAAAATAATTTGCAATTTCAAAGGCTTTTATTCTTCTCTTTGCCAATGTGATTTGTGATTTATAACGCTCGGAATTATCCTTTGATTCAAATGTTTTTACTGTTTCTCTTAGCTTGTGCAGAGTTGAATCAATTTGCCTTTTGGCCGCGGTTAATTCATCTATTGTATACTTCATGTTTTCTCCTTTAACTTCTGATTTTTTTGTTAAATCAGAGTATACCACGGAGTTATGAACTTTTCTACTGCAAATATGGGACGACAACCCATACCATAAAAATCGGAAAATTGAAAAGCTGTAAAGAAGCAAATTTAACGCTTTTGCCGCTGTACAGCCCCCGCCGTTCCGTGGTACAATGAAACCACGGAATAGTGGGGCTGGCTGTCGGAAACGGAGGATTTTATGTTAAGACAAGCCACCCAAAACCTCATTACCGCCCTTTATCCGAGATTGTCCCACGAGGATGAATTGCAAGGCGAGAGTAATTCCATATCGAACCAAAAAAGGATACTCGAAACCTACGCAAAACAGAACGGCTTTACCAATCTGCGCTGGTACACCGACGACGGTTTTTCCGGCGCGAACTTCCAGCGGCCCGGATTTCAAGCCATGCTTGCGGACATTGAAGCCGGGAAAGTGGGTACGGTCATCGTCAAGGACATGAGCCGGTTAGGGCGAAACTACTTGCAGGTAGGGTTTTACACGGAAATGCTGTTCCCTCAAAAGGGTGTGCGTTTTATCGCTGTCAACGATAATGTGGACAGTGCCAGCGAGGGCATGGACAACGATTTTACCCCGCTGCGAAATCTGTTCAATGAATGGCTGGTGAGAGATACGAGCAAGAAAATCAAGGCAGTGAAAAAGTCAAAAGGCATGAGCGGCAAGCCTGTTACCAGCAAGCCGGTCTATGGCTACCTCATGGACGAGGACGAGAACTATATCGTTGACGAGGAAACCGCGCCGGTTGTCCAGCAGATATACCAGCTTTGCCTTGCCGGGAACGGCCCGACCAAGATTGCCCGTATGCTGACGGAGCAGCAAATCCCCACGCCGGGGACGCTGGAATATCAGCGGACAGGCAGCACCCGCCGTTATCACCCAGGCTATGAGTGCAAATGGGCGACCAACACCGTCGTTCATATCCTCGAAAACCGAGAGTACACCGGATGTCTGGTGAACTTCAAAACGGAAAAGCCTTCTTATAAGGTCAAGCACAGCATAGAGAACCCCGTCGAGAAGCAGGCCATTTTCGAGAACCACCATGAGCCGATCATCGACAAGGAAACATGGGAACGGGTGCAGGAGTTACGCAAACAGCGCAAACGCCCGAACCGCTACGATGAAGTGGGGCTGTTCTCCGGGATTTTGTTCTGCGCCGACTGCGGCCATGTGCTGTATCAGCAGCGGTATCAGAACAAGAACCGCAAGCAGGACTGTTACATCTGCGGCAGCTACAAGAAGCGCACCCGCAACTGTACGGCGCACTTTATCCGCACCGATCTGTTGACCGCTGGTGTCCTGGCAAATCTCCGGCAAGTGACCGAATACGCAGCCAAGCATGAGAGCCGGTTTGTGAAACTACTTGTCCAGCAGAACGAAATCGGCGGCAAGAGAAAGACCGCCGCAGCCACCAAGCAGCTTGAACAGGCGCAGGAGCGCATTGCCGAAGTGAGCCGCATTATCAAGCGGCTGTATGAGGACAATGTAAACGGCAAAATCAGCGATGAGCGTTTCATGGAACTGTCGGCTGACTACGAAGCCGAGCAAGCGGAGCTGAAAAAGAGAGCCGCCGCCCTGCAAGCCGAACTGGACAAGTCACAGGCAGCTACCGTCAACGCCGAGAAATTTATGGGCATTGTCCGCAAGCACCTTGCCTTTGAAGAACTGACCCCCACTCTCTTGCGGGAAATGATCGAGAAAATTGTGGTGCATGAGTGCAGCTATGATGAGAACGGCACCCGCAGGCAGGACATTGAGATTTATTACAGCTTTGTCGGCAAGATTGACTTGCCCGAATAACCGCCCGACCTATCCGACACAATGCGCAAGTGCCGGATAGGAACGGCAAAATTTTTTACACTTCTATTACTTCTTTATCACACATAAGCAAAGGTGCAAGGCAGAAAAACCTATGTTCGTGACCTTGTAAACACGTATCACGCAGACGGTGTAATATATGAGCAGATAAAGTTTTGTGAATACTGGGGATACGAAAGGGCACTTGCATCACATATAATAACAAATGAATTCGGAATTCCGTCGGTTTCGGTTGACAGACAGTATACGGCAAGTGCATCCGGTCAGCTACGAACTCGTGTTCAGGCATTTGTAGAAAGCCTTGAAATTAAGAATATTCAAAAAGCAAAGGAGGCGAAGTAACGTGGCAAATCAGCCTAAAAATCTCGGTCTGTTGCATGAAGATAAGACCGGACTTTTAAAGCACCGCGAGTGGCGTGGGTTTAAAGACACTATGTATGATTACTATCGTTGGCTCATAACTTGGAAAGATATGATAGTTATGGTTTTAAAAGCACCCGTGTCGACGATAAAGGGTCTGTGGAATTATCGCTGGATGGCAAGTTATCTCGCGGCTCCTGCGTGGATAGACCGTCATACGGAGGGTACGCGCGGAACGCACCTTCGTATAGCGCATCTTCATTTTAACGCGATGATTAAGCATACATGTAATATGATACATATGCTTTTTAAACATGATAAGCATTTTCATCCGAATGACAAATTTTCAGATAAAACAGTTTGTATGGATGAACTTTTCTCTTTTGAAATAATGGCGGGTTTTCCGAACTTATATGGTGTTCCCGTACAGACTATACCGATTTTTTTGTCATCGATGGTTGATCAAAACATAACGCCGCCGTATCTTGATATAACCGAGAGTTACGGCGTTCCCGCCGATGTTTGTCCTCTTCCCTCCGCGGAGGCAGGCGTGGCAATAAACGACGATTACCCGATGTTCGGTAAATGCTTTTTATCATGCAATATGCCGTGCGACGGCTCAACAATGAACTCGTCATATATCGACAGGCGTTTTAATCTTCCGTCTCATGTTGTTAATGTTCCGCTTAGATACACCGAAGAAGAAGTACAGAAATATGCCGTTGACGAGGTTAAATCTTGCATCAAATTTATCGAGGAACAGACAGGCGAAAAGTTTGACTGGGACGCATATTTTTCCGCTATGAAGATATACAACAAACAGCTTGAATATGAGCTGCAAAAATGGGATGTCAACAAAACCGATTATCCTCAGATGACCGGTGCCACATTTTGGCTGTACAGACTTTTTTACTTCCATCTCTCCGGCGGAATCGATAAGATATTTATTAAAACCGATAAAAAGGTTAATAAGCTTATGATGAAAGGCTATGAGAGAAAAGAACATGTTTCCAAGGAAATGCGACACAGAGCTATAGTTTGGTCGTGTCCTGCAAACTATTATACGAGCCTCGCAAATTGGCTTGAAAATTGCTGGGGCATAAATGTTGTTATGGATATGGAGACGATGATATCTTATATAATGTATGATACCGAGGATAAAGAAAGATCGCTTGCCACATATGCTAAAACTCTTCAGCGCACCACAATGCGTAAGCATACCAAGGGCGGTTATCAAAACGTACTTGATGAACTTTGGCGCATTTGCGATGAATATAATGCCGATACCGTAATAATGTATAATCAGATTTCATGCAAGGGAATGGATGGTCTTAACGGTATATTTGATGACCAGGCAAGAGAAAGAAATATCAATTTCATTTGGGTTGATCAGGACCTTATGGATCCAAGAACAGTAAAAAAGCAGGCAAGGCCTAAATGCTTTGCTTGCTTAAATTTTATTTGAATTCGTTTTCAACAGCCTTTTCAAGTTCTTCTTCTTTTTCTTCTTCAATTTCAAGGCGGATAAACATAATGATGAAGCTTATAAACAAAAATGCACATGAAAACCAAATTGAGCGTATACCCCATCTGTCTGCCGCAAGACTACCGAATCCGGCACCTACAGCAAACATGAATATAATGCTGAAATATTCAATTGCCTTTATAAGCAGTATTTTTTTACGTGTTTTAAAATAGCCGCACAAAGCTTCCGCGCCGCTTCTCATATTGCCGATGCACATTGTGCTTGCATAGGCGTTTCCGCGCAACTTGCGGAATGTTTGAACCTGCATTGCCGCCACAAAAGAAACAAGAGCATTAGCGAGTATGTTTAAGTTAATCGGGATAAAACCGACGGCCAAAAGTATAACTATTTCGAATGCTAAAACTATTTGACGCCAATGTATCTTTTTGTAATTTTTAAAGAAAATATGCTGTATTTCGGCAACGCATATCCCGAATACAAAGGAAATTACCGGTATAAGATAATGTAATATTAACCCGAATTCTCCCTCAAAAAAATGTGTGCTCATAAGCACAATATTTCCGGTTTGAGCGTTTGCAAAAACCTTTCCGCGGCAAAGATATGTATAAGCGTCCTGAAATCCTCCGGAAAGAGTCAGAAAAATTGCATTTGTAAAGGTGTCTGACATTTGATTAGATTTTAATCTTTTTGCCATTTTGGTTTTAATCATATTTTACCTGTCCTCTAACAAAGTTTGACAATCCCAATCTTTATTATTATAATACATACATATCTATATTTAAAATATGTTGTTGATATGGCTAATATGTAATTTTTATATTGAGAGGAATTAAATGTTGGTAAATTACGAATATTATAAAATTTTTTATTACGTTGCGAAATATCAGAATTTCACAAAAGCTGCGGTTGAGCTTGATAATAATCAGCCCAATATATCAAGGTCTGTTAAAAATCTTGAAAACACACTCGGATGTGTACTATTCAGTAGGACAAGTCGCGGAGTTAAGTTGACACCCGAGGGTGAAACCCTATATTCCCATATAGTTCCTGCCATTTTACAAATTGAAGCAGGAGAAAAAGAACTCCTGATGCAAAAAGAACTTAAAGGCGGCATTATTTCAATCGGCACTACCGAAACTGCTCTGTCCGAGGTGTTGCTTCCGGTTCTTGATATGTTTCATAAGAAGTTTCCGGATATTCGCATAAGGATAAACAATTCCACAACGCCGGCGGCTATGAACGCGCTTAAAAGCGGCTCTGTTGATTTTTCGGTCGTAACATCTCCGGTTGAATATGACGATGAGTTTGAAATAGTTAATATTAAAGATTTCGACGATGTACCCGTTTGCGGAAAAGAAATGGCTTTTTTGAAAGAAAGGATAATCGGCATTGGAGAGCTTAAAGAGTATCCTCTCATAAGTCTTAGCAAAGGTAGCTCGACATATGATTTTTATAGCAAAATATTTGCCGAAAACGGACTGAAGTACGCTCCCGATACTGAAGTTGCGACAGCCGATCTTATATTACCTCTTGTCAAAAACAATCTCGGTATAGGCTTTTTGCCGAAAAATCTTGTAGAGAGCGATCTTGAAAGCGGCGAAATATTTAAACTTAATTTAAAAGAGAAAATTTCGTCAAGACAGATTTGTATTGCCGAAAATAAAAATGTCAGTCTCGGCGTTGCTGCGAGTGAGTTGAAAAATATGCTGCTCGATTATAGCCACAGCTTCGGTAATTAGCGTTTTATAAACATATTAATAATTTGCTGTTGCTTTACTGAAAAAAGAAGTATAAAAATGAATAAAAATCTCGAAAAAATCTGTGCTTTTTATTGACGAATGCACGCAAAACAATTATTATTTATTTATTATTTTTTATTGAGAGGATGATTTTTTTGGGAGCGACAACAGAAAAGCATATGAATTTTAAAGAAATTGCGGCATATTCGCTCGGCCTTTTCGGGTTTCAGGCGATAGTCGGTCTTTTGAATTCATATCAAGCGGAATTTGACGCATCTATTTTAGGAGCTGACATTGCGGTTGTCGGCATACTTATTCTTGTAGCCAAAATATTGTCTGCGGTTTTTGATCCGGTTGTTGGTAGTATGATAGATCGTTCAAAAAGTAAACGCGGAAAGTTTAAGTCTATGATATTGAAGTCAATTATTCCTCTTCTTGTTATGACGGCAGCCGTTTTTATTAATGTTCCGTTTAAAGAGAATCGCACGGCAACGTACATTTGGATATTTGTTACATATCTTGTATGGAGTCTTGCTATGACGCTCGGCGATGTACCGTCTCAGGGTATTGCTTCGGTTTTAACGCCTAACCCTACAGAGCGCACAAATGTAGTGTCGATATCAAACACATTTAAGCAGATAGGTTTTTCGGCTTGTGTTGTTATTGTGCCGATAGCTTGTCTCATAATTCCCGGAGGGTCAAAAGTATTTGTTAAATCCGGCGAAACCGATATGCCTATGATAGCTTCGGAATATCTTTGGACGGCTATTCTTACGGCTGTTTTCGGCTGTGCGTTATTTGCACTTATACCGCTTTTAAACAAAGAGCGCGTTCCGTATGTATCCGGTGAAAAAACTACTGCCAAGGATATGTTTAAAGCTCTCAAAGACAACAAACCTCTTATGCTTGTTATTGTATCATATTTCCTCGGATTCGGCAGACAGATGTCAATGGGTATACAAGTGCAGGCCGCTAATACAATACTCGGCTCACAAAATCTTGTTGCGGTACTCGGTATAGTTACTGCTGTCGGCTCTATGATAAGTATGGCGATTTGTCCATTACTTATCAAAAAGATGGGTGAGAAAAAGGTATATATCCTTCTCTCGGTATATGGCTTTGTTGCATCGGCACTATCGTTCGTTGTAGGGCACTTCTGGTTCAAAAATCCCGATAATACAGTGCTTACTGTATTATTCTATGCATCGCTGTTTTTAATCGGCCTTCAGTTTGCCGCTGTTACGCTTATGCCCATGATAATGACAGCCGATTGTGTTGATTATTATGAGTTTGAGACCGGCAAACGCATGGAGGGCGCAGCATACTCTATTTTAACCCTTACCATAAAGGTTTGCCTAGCACTCGGAACTGCTCTAGGCCTTGTGTTTATACAGGTATCGGGCTATTCGGATACTGTTGCTCAAATTGCTGCCGGTACTGCAAGCGGATTTAGTGAGAAAACAAAAGACATTGTGTTTTTTGCTTATACTGTGGTGCCCGGCTTTCTTGCTCTCATTTCTATATTCCCGATTTTTAAATATGATATAGTCGGGAAGAAAAAACAAGATATAGCCGATGAGCTGCAAAAAAGAAGAACAAAAGCAACTGCGGAAATCGATAATTGAGATATATTAAGCTTAGGGCTGTACCGTTGAAAAAGCGGTACAGCCTTTTTGCTTCTATATATTTAAAATCCCATTGTTTTCATGATATTTTCCGGAAATCAGAAGAATTCCGGCCGCAGTTAGAAGAGTGTGAATGTCGGTAATATCTGATGTTTTGGATTTTATTTCACACGGATATATATTTTTCCCGGATAAATCCTTGATAATCGTTTGTATTCCGAAGTAAATTTCTTCATCATTTAAGCTTGAAAGTGTTATATCGTCTTTGAAATCTGTCCCAATGTTCAGCCTTTGCTTTATCCCGGCAGAATCATTATATATTAACGCTTCGTTAATGATATCGCCGTTTTTTGATATTTCCACGGAAATTGTATTTTTGAAACTGTTGTCAACTTTTGCACCGATGTCTGTAATTACATATTCGGGTGTATCAATATAGCTTGCCTCTATTATATTATTTCCGAGCAGCAATACGCCTCCGTGCTTGCTTAGCAGCTGAGAAAGTTCACCTGATAAACGGCTGTTAAAATCCTCGGAGACTATAATAAGCTTCACTTTATCACCCCGAAATATTATTTTCAAATAACATAAGGTTATTCAATGGGTAGAAACGTTTAAAATACTAGCTCAAAATATTAAAAAAATGCTAAAAAGCTATTGGAAAGTCGGTAATAATAGATTATAATATTACATTATAACAGTTAAATAAGGGAGGCTATGGGTTGGCTTCAAAGTATTCCGTTTCATTAGATAAACTGATAAAAGAATTCGGCTTTGAAACATTGTATTTGCCGGAAGACGCACACGACTTATCCGTTACATCGCAGGACGTTAATAGGCCGGGTCTTATTCTTGCCGGACGTGATGATTATTTTGACCCGGAACGTGTGCAGTTTTTGGGGCTTTCGGAAATAGAATTTCTTAAAACTCTAAGCGATGAAATGCGTTATGAAAGTCTTAAACGGCTTGTCCAAACTCAACCGCCGTTTATTTTAATTACACGGAATTTAGAGATCCCGTCGCATCTTTCTTCACTTGTAGAAGAATACAAGGTGCCGCTCTTACGTACCGGTGAATCCACATCGAGCTGTATGTCTGCGCTTATTTCTTTTTTGGGAACAGAACTTGCCGAAAGGATAACACGACACGGAGTGCTTGTAGAAGTGTACGGCGAGGGCGTGCTGATTGTCGGCGACAGCGGCGTAGGTAAAAGTGAGACTGCGATTGAACTTATCAAGAGGGGGCACCGTCTGATTGCGGATGATGCCGTTGAAATTCGTAAGGTTTCTTCAAAAACACTTGTCGGTTCTGCACCGGACAATATCAGACATTTCATCGAACTTCGCGGTGTAGGAATTATTAATGCTCGCCGCATTTTCGGTATGGGAGCCGTAAAGCTTACCGAAAAAATAAATATGGTGGTTCAACTTGAGCCTTGGGATTCCGCTAAGGTTTATGATAGGATGGGCCTTGATAATGACTATATTTCAATTATGGATATCAAGGTGCCTGTTACTGTTGTGCCTGTAAAACCCGGCAGGAATCTTGCGATAATCATTGAAGTTGCCGCCATGAATAACAGGCAGAAAAAAATGGGATATAATGCCGCGCGCGAGCTCCTTCATCAACTCGGCATGGAAGAGGGCGAGTCAAAGGACGAAGAGCTTGAGATTTGGCAAAATTATTAAAGAGAATATAAAAACGGAGGATTATGATGTATAGAATTGGTGTTGATCTCGGAGGAACAAACATTGTAGCCGGAGTTGTTGATGAGTATTATCGTATAGTGGGCAAAGGAAAGATGCCTACTGCTTGTCCGCGTCCGTCATGGGAGATAATCAACGATGTTGCTTTGTCAATAAATATGGCTCTCGAAGAAGCAAAAATTTCGCTTGATGAGGTGGTTTCTATTGGCATAGGAACTCCTGGCTCGGTAAATAAAAAATACGGAATTATTGAGTATGCCAATAATTTAGGATTCGATAATGTTCCGGCAAAAGATATTCTTCAATCTAAGTTCAGTAAACCGATTTATCTTGAAAACGATGCTAACTGTGCGGCACTCGGCGAAGCAAAAGCAGGTGCCGGCGAGGGAGTTGCAAATTTTGTTGCAGTCACTCTCGGTACCGGCGTTGGCAGCGGAATTGTTGTAAACGGTAAGCTGCTCAATGGCTGTAATGATGCAGCAGGCGAGGCCGGCCATATGGTTATTTTTGCTGACGGAGAGCAATGCACCTGTGGCAGAAAAGGCTGTTGGGAGGCATATTCCTCAGCAACGGCACTTATTCGCCAGACGAAAGAAGCTATGGGCAAAAATCTCGATTCTGCTATGTGGACTCTTGTTGACGGAGATATAAATAAGGTCGACGGCAGAACAGCTTTTAATGCTATGCGCAAAAATGATCCGGCAGGCATAAAGGTTGTTGATACATACATACATTATCTTGCGATGGGTATTACAAATATGATTAACCTTTTCCAACCGGAAATACTCTGTGTTGGCGGCGGTATCGGTAATGAGGGTGAGTCACTTCTTGAACCTGTACGTAAAATAGTAAATCAAGAGCATTACAGCGTGCACAGCGTTGTTCAAACAAGAATATGCTCTGCTAAGCTCGGAAATGATGCCGGTATAATCGGAGCAGCACTTCTTGACGAATAATTTTGAGGGGAAATTATTTTGCTAAGTAATATAAAAGCTGTTGCAGATAAGTTTGGCTGCGAATTTCGCGAAAATGCTCCTATGAGCGATTATACGTCGTTTAAAACCGGTGGGCCTGCCGAGCTTGTTATAATGCCTAACAGCATAGAAGCTCTTTCGGCACTTATATCTGCTTGCCGTGAGAGCGAAATAAAGCCGTATATCATAGGAAACGGCAGTAATATACTTGTATCTGACAGCGGTTTGCGCGGAGTTGTTTTAAGGCTCGCAAAGGGTTTATCTGAGCTCAAGTGCCTCGGTGACGGTGTGATATATGCCGATGCCGGTGTTTCTTTGTCAAAGCTTTGTGCTTTTGCTCTTTCCAACAATCTCTCGGGACTTGAATTTGCCTATGGAATTCCCGGCACAGCCGGCGGAGCCGCATATATGAATGCCGGAGCTTACGGTGGGGAAATGAAAGATGTTCTGTGCTCTGTGTCGCACATAAATTTTGACGGTGAGGTAGGGTGCTTTGAAAAAGAGAGCTTAAAACTCGGCTATCGTTGCAGCGCGTATACCGACAGTAATCTTATTATAACCGGGCTTACACTTAAACTGAAAAACGGCGATTATGATGAAATTAAGGCTGTAATGAATTTAAATCTCAATAAGAGGAAGTCTAAACAGCCGCTTGAATATCCGAGCGCAGGCAGTACTTTCAAGCGCCCCGTGGGATATTTTGCCGGTGGACTTATAGAGCAGTGCGGTTTAAAAGGATACAGTATAGGCGGCGCCGAGGTTAGCGAAAAGCATGCCGGTTTCATAATAAATAAAGGCGGCGCAACAACTAATGATGTTTTAAGTTTGATAAAATATGTACAGAATAAGGTGTTTACCGAAACCGGTGTGCATCTCGAAACGGAAGTGAAATATATTGGGTAAGAAATCTACAGAAAAGACAGAGCTTGTTATTGTTACGGGACTTTCGGGAGCAGGAAAGTCAAGGGCAGTTGACGCTCTTGAGGATATAGGCTTTTTTTGTGTTGATAATATGCCTCCGAAGCTCATACCTACTTTTGTCAAGTTGATTTTTAATTCTAACGAAAAACGTGACAGGGTAGCCATTGTTGCCGACATCAGACTCGGCGACTCGTTCTCTGATATTTTCGGAGTGTTGGATGAGTTAAAAGAAGATGAGATTAATTACAAAATTCTGTTTATAGATGCGGACAACGATGTAATTATGCGCCGTTACCAAGAGACAAGGCGTAAGCATCCTCTTGCCGATGAATTTAACACACCTTCAATACTTGAAGCCATCCAAAAAGAACGTGAGATACTGTTGCCTGCACGTTTACAAGCGGATTATATAGTAGATACGTCGAATGTTACAAGCTCTCAGTTTAAGGAGCGTATTGCAAAGCTTTTTCTTGATAATGCTTCGAGTTCTCTTAAAATTTACAGCATATCATTCGGCTTTAAATACGGCATACCTAAGGAAGCTGATCTGGTGTTCGATGTCAGGTGCTTACCCAATCCGTTTTATATTCCCGAACTTAAAGAGCATACCGGGCTTGAGACTCCCGTGCGTGATTTTGTTATGAAATTTGACCAGTCAAAGGCTCTCGAGAAAAAACTGTTTGATCTTCTTGACTTTTTGTTGCCTCTTTACAGAACGGAAGGGAAAAGTCAGTTAACTATTGCGGTCGGTTGTACAGGGGGAAAACACAGGTCTGTTGTATTTGCCGAAGCAATAAATAAACATATTCTTGAAAACGGAGCTAATTCAAGCGTATTCCACAGAGATATTAAAAGGTAGTGCTATGACTTTTTCATCCAAGGTTAAAGATGAATTATTAAATGTTGAGACAATAAAGCCTTGCTGTATATTGGCTGAGTGTTACGGGCTTCTGCTTTTCGGCAGGGGCTTTTCGGCAGGTGAGGTTTATATATCCACAGAAAATAAAAATGTTGCGCTCAGATATAAAGAGCTTGTTGAGCGTTTTACGGAAAATCCGTGTAATGTTTCAGAGTCGGCATCCGGTAAAATTAAAGTCAGCGTCGGAAATAAACAGGATCGCTTAGCTGTTTTAAACGCTTTCGGATATAACGGCAAGGAGCGAACACGTAGGCTGAATTGGGCAAATATATCAGAAGACTGCTGTATAGGTTCTTTTCTGCGCGGAGTCTTTTTGGCGTGCGGAACGGTCAATTCTCCTGAAAAGAATTATCATCTCGAATTTGTTGTTCCGCATATGTATTTGAGTCGAGACCTTCAGAAGTTTTTGTTTGATAACGATATGGCGGCAAAAGAGGTTACGCGCAACGGCGCCTATGTTTTGTATTTTAAGGATAGCGGCGAAATCGAGGATATGCTGACGGTTATGGGCGCTTCAAACTGCGTTCTTGAGCTTATGGGCGTAAAAATGTATAAAGATATGCGAAACAATGTTAATCGTCGGCTTAATTTTGAAAGCGCAAATCTTGACAGAACCGTAAATGCGGCACTTGTTCAAATTGATGCGATTAACAGACTGAAGAAGTGCGGAATGCTAAACGATTTGCCATCGGAGCTTCGTGAAATTGCCGAGTTGAGAACAGAAAATCCAGACTTTTCGCTGAAACAGATAGGCGACAGTATGAGCGTTCCAATGACTCGATCCGGAGTTAACCATAGGCTTAAAAAGCTTTGTGCGTTAGCGGAAAAATGTAAGTAGAATATTGCTGCGAATTCAGCCGTAAACTTGAGTTGTTTACGGCTGTTTTTATGTAGGTATAAGAAAATGTACAATTCGTTTTTGCTGTATGAGACGTTTTGAAATATAACCAAAACATC
>ENA-OPXD01000117-OPXD01000117.1-human-gut-metagenome-genome-assembly--contig:-NODE-117-length-13870-cov-1.498154_pt1 | contig 13870 bp, 6 predicted proteins | sample MGYA00241518_ERZ502028 | MGnify/ENA primary metagenome ERZ502028 (study PRJEB25962, sample SAMEA2042007) | human gut metagenome | biome: human gut; feature: human-associated habitat; material: faeces... | reverse complement strand
CCAGTATTAAAGTTACTAAGTCCTGACTGTATCAACATCCCCCCCCCCTGAATAGTATCTGCTTTTGTAGGAGCTGTTTTGATAAACAAGCTATCTAAGTCAGTTTCTGTAATAAATTCATTAGCCATTTATTAACACAGTATTTAATTGTTATACACTTATGTTAGTTTTTTATACGTATTTCCAGAGCTATTTAGTTCTGTCCACCATATATCTCCTTTATAATTAATTAACTCTGGCTGTATTCCAACATTTCCAAAATTCTTTACTATAGTACCGCTATATATTTCACATAAACAAGGATATTTAAGAGTAGCAGACTGAGATACATTTATACACTTATTGCTTCCGTATGTTAAGCATCTAACAAAAAATTCAGTCATTGGAGTATATGATAAAGAAAGACTTGACATTTGAGAAGAATGATAATCCCAATTACTACTAATTCTTATATACATATTATTAGTTTCTGCTTTAGCAAATGTAGCATAATTACCATTAGATTCTCTAGTAAGAACCTGTGAATACATCGTAGGACTGACATCTGCACCATTAGCATAAGAACTTGAATCATTAGTCTCATTTACATATAATCTTGCTACATGCCTATACGTTCCTGAAACATCAAAATACGCATAGTGATAATCATCAATCTTCTCTACAAAAGAAAAACTTCTTGGAAATTTAAAATTACTACCAGTATAAGCAGCTATAGCAGTAAGAGTATTATTAGATGTGTTTAATTTATATACTCTAAATTGCGTATTAGCATTTGAAGAAGATCCACTACAACAAAATAGATAATTACCTGATAAAGCCGAAGTAGCTATATTATACCAATATCCAGTAGAACCACTTAGAGGTATAGATGTAGTAACCATCGTACCATTAACCACAACTCCGAAAGTGATATTTTTAAAATCAGAAGCTGCATAAACAAATGGAATTCTTTCATCATCGGGATCTGCTACAATACCTATACGGCAATAAACACTTCTGACAGAAAGGAAGCTATTTAACACTTCCATATTATCCACTTTCCTAACTATATCATCATCCACAGGAAAATCATTATATCCGTATCCGGTGAGAAGATCAGGATCCGCTCCGGCAGTAATAGCTGCTCCTTTTGTTATAAAGGTATATGTGTTTGTACTGCCCGGAAGTCCCAGTTTATTGGAAGCATCCATGACAGTCAGAAATTCCTTACTCATAACAGTTTCTGTATTAGCTTTTTCAAATCTTCTAATTCCTCTCTCAGAGAACAAATCTCTTTCCTATACTCTTCCTTCTCTGCTTCTCTTAGCATATGTTCCTCTTTAAGAGCTTCCTGTAATATAACAGTATATCTCTCATAGGAGAATGTTTTGGTTTTACTCTTATCATTTATCTCCCTTACAAGCCCTGTAATCCTGCCTTCCCAATACTGAGCCGATGTCCCTACCAGTACTTCATCCTCATCCTTCCATGTATAGAAGAATCCGGGTGATCCAAGAACATGTGACAATACAGGGGCCAGGGAGGTGATATTGTTCTTAAATCTGATATCAGATGTAGAAGAAGTACCTGCTCCGGCTGAACATACTACGTGTTTACTGAAAGTAATTTCAGACTGGGAATTAATTTTTGACATAATAGTAGCAGCTGTCTCGGCACTTGGTATAGAAGGCTTGTTACTTAAATCATTATAACTTCCTGATGTAGCTACGGTAGCAAATGATGGTTTACTTGTAACTTCACTCCAAGATGGCCAACGAGTCACATAAGCTGAGGGTGCAGCCTTTAACAAAGCATCCCAAGAAGCTTGTAGATCACTAATACCAGATAAAGGATGTGTGTGACCTGACGGAGTAAAGGTACTTGGTTTACCTGTTATCTCAGACCATGAATAAGAAGGCTTACTTGATGCTTTTGCCCACGCATATACATCTGAGGCTGGCATAGATGAGGGGAAATCAGTAATCTGAGATTTAGTATGTGTGTGGCTTGATGGAGTGAATGTTGAAGGCTTACCAGAGATAGAATTCCAAGTTAATTCATCAGTTCTTGCAACAGCAAACCAACCGGGTGTATAATCATTACCATTATTACAATATACATAAATACGTTTGGTTGTTCCTTTACCTGAAGTAGTTGGTACAGTTACTCTAATAGTACAGTTTGATGCCCTATTACCGATAACTTCTACAGTACTACCCGCAAGATGTATTACACCAACACCTGTATCAGTAATTGATTGATTAGCATTATAGCTCCAACTACCACGATATATACCAAAACCAGTACTGAATGCACCAAGATTTTGAATGTAAGTCAAAAATTGTGCGGTAGTTATTGAATCATTATTACCACCAAAAGAATAACTTGGATTTATTGGTTTATTTGTTACTTCAGACCAGCTCGGCCATCTGGTAGCAGTTTCTGGTTTTCCGGTAATACTACTCCAAGCTAATGACAAGCCACTAATATCACTCATTACATGTGTATGTGAACTTGGAGCAGCTCCAATAAGCGTTATTACCTCAGAAGGTGCAATATCTCTAAATACTCTGCATCCATTTACTAATGTTTTATCAATACCCACAAGATGTGATGCTGTAGAAGCAGTTAATCCATATCCCTCATAAGCAAGCTGGATGTTATTGCTACCCCCACCTGAATCCAATATATATGTTGCCGGACCCCCAGCACTGGGAGAAGCAGCATAATTATGGGTATGAGAACTAGTAGCTGCCCCAATAGCAGCAGGAGTAATATTTACAGTTTTAGCTGCATTGGGAGCATATGTGGTATTAGTAGATCCGTTGAATTGGATAGTTAATGCTGCTATGTTAGACGTATCTAAAATAGTATATTGTGTACCATTTTTGTAGTGCATTAAATTAGTATTACTTGATCGCAGTATCATTTGATCTACCACGGTACCAATTCCTACTTGTGCATTAGTTACTCCATCAACTCCAACTTGATGGTAGGCTAGTAGACTATTACCATCTATACTTTCTATATAATTTGTGTTAATTCTGGGAACAGTTAACCTTCCAGTAAGAGTCCCTCCGGATAATGGAAGATATTTATCTAAATCAGATTTATAAGGTATTTTATCAATTAAAGCTCCTGAATTAGTTCTAATTTCTGGTCCATTTTTTAAACAAAATACTTTATCGCTTATTTCATCTGATAAAAAAGCACCAAGTGTACCTGATTGAAATCCAACCCTACCCTTAATACTGTTACCAATAGAAAAAACAAGATCGACCCCAGGTGCAAAACTTGGTGAATTAATTCTTAATACAATTCTATCACTACCACTTAGTACCCCTCCACTTAAAGGTAAATAATTAGATGTAGAAGGAATCTGTGATACTTTAGCTAATTCTGACCCATTAAAATAAATCTTATTTCTGTCAATAAACAATCCATTACCATTCTCCCAAGGAGAACTTCCTGGATTGGTAGGAGTTATTATTATAGATCCAGCAGTCCCATCTCCTCCAGTGGAATGATATCCAATCATCGCTCTTATTTCACCATCTACTGCCCATCTAATAGGAGCCCCATAGTTTGATGTGGATTTAACATTTTGGGTTATGAAACCTTCAGAACTAGAAAAGGTCACAGTACCAGTCATAGTACCACCGGTTAATGGTAAATAGCCAGACATGGAAGGGATCTGAGATACCTTGGCCAACTCCTCATCATTAATATAAGCATGACCTCCAGGGGAAATTTTTAACATAGTGGGAGTTACTCCACTGTTAGAACTATCAAGAGATAATATTCCGCTACCTTCTGATACTGTAGTTTCAAAAGTATAATTATTTCTACGTATCCTTATATAATTATAAACATTCTGAGAAGAATCTCCTATATTCAGACTTCCTGTTAATGTACCTCCAGTAAGAGGTAAATAACCACTCAAATGAGTAGTAGTAGCTAACTCCTTCCAAGCTGTGTGTTCATTCTCATTATTTGATGTTGGTGATCCACTTCTTACAAACCATCTGTTAGAATCATAAGTTCCATAAATTTGACTTGAACCATTATATACTCCGGGAATGACGATAAGAGATCCTGCTTGCTGTATTGGGTATCCTCTGTCTGTAGTAGCATTCTTGTCAGCTGGTTGAGCAGCCATCATCGGAAAATGATTAAACGAACTATTTAAGCTTGTAGTTCCGAGATTCCTTGAGAAATTATAAGAATCAAATATCAGACAATGCACACCACCTCTATAATGTAGTAGATCAGAACTATTTGATCTAAATACCAGTTGAGAGTCTGATGTGCCTACTCCTACTTGTGTATTACTTACTCCAGTCCAATCTGTTGGATGATAACTCAATAATCCGAGTTGCTCACGAGTAGTAGATATTGAATCTACATTTAACTTACTATAAATAACTACAGGAACATTTATAGCTGGCGGCCCTCCTACTACAATCCTATTATGGGAGTCCATGTATATTCCTTCTATCATCCCTCCTCCTCCGGTCTTCTTAAAAAAAATCCCATAACTATTAGCTAATATAGGTCTCCCATCTGCTCCTATAGACATTTGCCCTCTGCCACTATAAGGATAGTATACAGTACTTAAATCTGATATATCATCTTTAAAAGCTAATTCTTTATACCAAGTAATCTTTCCACTGTCCCCACCTCCAATAACAGCTTTCATAATATTACCTTCGTGTGCTACACTAAGGTAAGCATGAGTATCCCCGATGGCCCATCCTAAAGAGGCAGCATGAGCTCCGGCAGTTCCTAGGTCTGCCGAACCACTTCTGAAAGGCACTACCCAAGAAACACCGGAATTTGACCCCCAGATAGTTTCTGGAAACTTATTTATAAGATTATCCCCAAAAGATGAAGAGGAAACTGATTTTATTCTAGTAGCTTTAGGAGTCCCTATAATATTACCAGATAGAGTATAATTCTGTATCAATCCTTCTACATCCAGATTACTGGAATCATAGATGATATAATTCTGACCTCCTTTAGTATGTATAAGATCATCACCGGATCCTGTAGTCAGTGATATACTACTGGCTCCGTATGGCTCTATACTGTTAGGACTAAGATAGGTGTCAAAATATATCATGTTCAATACGGAAGGCTTATCATACCTGTAAGCATTCAATGATGTGGCAAAGTCCAGAATATCAGCACTTGGCACATCTCTGGTATTTAAATTATATCCTATTGTACATGACCATGGGGTGTTCGCTTGTAAAGCACCGAATCTAATACTACCACTACCAGTTGCTGCTATAGTAATATCATATTCAGGGTGATTACTTACTCCACCTGAAAAGAGAAGCCCTGTTTCAGGAACAATATTCGTAGTTACTGCTCTTTTAAGGGAAGCATCCCATGACAGGAAGAACTTATCACTAAGATCAGATTCATTGTTCCTTAACATCACAGGCCATAAATCCCCTTCTACCCCTACCTTGAACCTGTCATCAGATTCGTCGAATATAAACTGATAATCAGCAAGGGCTCCCCGATCTACCTGTATACCTGAAATTCCCTTTGTAACCCCGGATCCTACCTCCCCTCTGTTTAAAAGAAGAATATTATCGGATACTTCTACAGTCTCAGCTTTTGTTATGAATGATGACCCTTCCTGGGTAACATTACCCTTAATTGTAATATTATTGAGGACAAGGTCAGTATAAGCATTATCAGAATTGTCACGCAGTTCGAATATACCTCCTGAATTCTTTAGTTTAGGGCCTGTACCAAGAGTTAACTGCCATGTTGAAGCAGGAGTACCATAAATGGATAATGATTCCCCTGACGAAGGAATAAGCCTGTCCAGAGCCGTCTTATAGGAAGGGGTCATAAGACCCATATTCGTATCAGTGACAGGCAGTAATTCCCTGTATACCTTAGTCGCTGACTTAGCAACAGGATTATACAAATCCACAGCTATACTCTGGGTATTTTTACCTTCTGCATCATATACAGCCCACAGATCAGTCACAAATGGCTTATCTATATCCAGATTTGAAGTGTCATACATTGTAAACATCCCCTCCAGGCCCTCACGGACAACAGGATTTTCAGCATATAATCTGGCAGAAAATCCGGCAGATCCAAGCTTTACAATATTCCCGCTCCTTACCAGTAAATCAGACTGACCGACAGCAGATCCAAGTCCCTTTCCATCAGGAAAGGCTATATTACCTGTCATCAATCCTCCGGATAATGGCAGATAAGAACTTGTAATGTCACTTAACTTACCATCCAGGTATTTCCTTGGGATGAAACTGTCAGTACCATTCGGAAGTATTCCTATATTGTTGAGTATATAGGTCTGATTCCCTTCATCCTGAGACAGATAGAGGAGAATACAATATCTTGTAAATTTGGCACTATCTGCTTCAGGAGCCATAGTAAAACTCAGATTCTTAGGAATATCCAGATAAAGTCTTAAAGCTCTTCCTTCTGCAATGGTATCCAGGGCTACCTTCCATACAGTATGGTAACCTTTTTGAGCAGACTGTGCAGTAGTATTAGTATTCCTTATTACTACATTGGGATTATTATACCTGAAATAGTCATATATAAATGAATCGGCCTCATCCCTGTCATAATCACCTTCTTCCAGGGTAATCTCCTGTGCGCCATTAAAATCCCATGCAGAATCAAAAGGAATAGAAATGCTTATGACATGAGTCCTGATCTTATCTGTATTCACTTCTCTCCATCCTGTTTCAGACAGAAATACAGTATCAGAAGCTCCTTCCGGTGAAGGCATCAGCTCCTTACCTTCCTCCTTGTCTACCTTTTTATTGTCCAGTTCATTATACTTGTCGTTGAAAATAGTATATATTTTACTGAATTTTCTTCCTAGAAATGTTCCTATTTGCTGTAAGATTTTATCCATCTCAGTCTTATTTTAATACATCAGGTAATTCATTTAATACTGCTTCTTCAAATTCCTCATAAGAGCCTCCTCCCACAAGATCTCCTTCATCTGTTATAAAAGCTACCTGGTTAGCTCCTGATTCTTTCAGATAAGCCTTAAGCATATCTATAACCTCCTGAGGGGTATTAGGTTCCCCGTCCTTTACCCTCCATATGTATTCAACAGATACGGCAAGGTCAAAACCGGGGTCCAGGAAGGCCTTTATCATGTAACATCTGCGGCATTCATCATTGCCGGGAAGTTTAAAAGGAGTCATTTCCTTTTCAGGAGAGGAGCCTGACCTGTATACAGTATGGAACTCCACTCCGTCAAGACTTTCATCTATCTGGTAATAACAGGGAATTACAGACTGGTCCCCAAACCCGTCTATCCTTCGTATGGTAGCATGTAATTCACCGGGATAAGGTATTCCGAAAGCATCTACAAAGATGCTGTTCGTATTCAGTACCATAAAAAAGAAATCTCCTTTATCCCCTCTAGGAATAAAAAGATTCAGTTTGGGAAATTCTAGAGGTCCTGTAATGGAAGCTCTGGCATCGGTACCAGGATCCAATGTCTCTACATTTCCAACCTCCAGGTCCGGGGTGGTGCCATTTACTCCTCTGGGAATCCAGAAATCAAACATAGCTTTGTTCGGAGTCCCTGAATTTACCACTTTAGCTTCTTCATTAGGCTGTACAGTATGTACAGTGCCGACAGATATTGTAGCTGCCTCCCCGTCATCACCGGGATCACCCTTATCTCCCTTCTGACCTACCACACCTTCAAGATACTCAAGAAGTTCTCTGGACAAAGATTCAGAGGTAATACTGCCTTTCGGAATATCCCTGTTACTGGCAGATTCCCAGTTTTCATCATCTCCCCAGCTTCTGTCATCCACTACCATGGCAGTATACCTTTCTATCTTTATGGTACCATCTGTCATGATATAGGAAATCTCAAGACCCTTCCTACGGAATTGCTTCCTTACAGAATTTCTGGTATCATATATAGTCCCTTTATATGGAACTGCAATACAGTTGAAATGGAACAGTATATTATCCAGTCTTTCACCTGTAGCACCATTATATACAGTCTCTACAAATGATAGTGGGTATATATGTATCCACTCCCCTGATTCTTTATCCTTTGCCAGTAACTGTTGTATATTCTTCATAATTCTGATGGATTAGAAGTAGTCAAGATTATCTACAGAGGGAATATATATCATGATATCACCTCTCTCCTCGTGGTAATTCGCATTTCCGTTGAAGTCAAAAAGACCGATGACTATAGATACGAAATCCCTTTCTTCTGTTATACCGGTTATTACAGATGTGGTGTATCTATAATCCATTAATGGATATGTAGTAGTAACAACATTACGGACTACCTTGTAGTACAGATCGGATACAGTTATAGAAGAAGACGGATAAAGAGAAATCCGTATCATATCATTATACCTGCTTACACTGACAGTCCTTAAATATTTGGAGTTTTTATATCCATGTATAGTAGGAGGATAGCTCATGTTCTGGTTATTATACATTCTGCATGCCAGAAGATGAGGGGTATAGGAAGCAGATCTTTTTGTATCCACCCCATTTATAATCCACGTATCATTGTCGCTGATTTCTATAGTAGGAGTCTCCCCGTCTTTACCAGGTGCCCCGTCTACTCCTTCTGCAAGAATGCCCAGATCCTTATTCCCTATCCACCAGTTACCATTACTCCCTATATACGGAGTCTGGCCGTCAGTACCATTAGTACCATCAGTACCATTGGAGCCATTTGTGCCGTCTATTCCATCCTTTCCATTTTTCCCGTCTATCCCGTCCCTTACTACAGGAATATCCTGCGTATACAGTAGTATGGATTTCTTAAGGTCCTGAAATATTTTAACCCTGATCAGCTTATACTTAGATACAGATATGTCGAACATAAGGGAATTCTGTAACTCTGTACTTGCCTGTATCAGAGTTTCCTGGCTAGCCTCATTAAGCCCGTATACCTCGAACATAGCCAGTGTATCCCTTACATATCCGGTGCCTGAAATAGCCCTTATTGTAGACCTCAGGAAACCTGGATATTGTACCTGTTCCTTTGTAATGAGAAATACACTGGTATTGAATTCAGGGAGGTAAGAATCTCCCTTTATAGCCCCGTCTATCAGCTCATCCCTCCTTACATATGTATCTTCTATGATATTACCGGAACCATCCATAATAGCCCTGGAGGCTGTATAATCAGGTAATTTACTGATTTCATCCACCTCCTGTGACTTGATATAATCATCCAGCTCCACCTTGGAACTGTCAGAAGCTTTTACACCAGTAGCCACCCATCCGTGCAGCAGACTGTATGTATATACTTCCCCCGGGTAATCAGGAAATTCCTCTGTTATCACCCACGCATATGCCCCTTCCTTAGCTGTAGGATATAACCCCTTCAGGTTCTCCTCAGATGTATGGAATCCGCAGAACAGTCCGTCATTTTCATCCATCAAAGGCTTCAGGAATACCAGTATATCCTTCATGGATATCTTTACTGATTTTCCTCCCTGTACAACTCCCCATATCTCAGTACCATCCAGTGCATTAGCCTTTTTCAGATCAGTGTCCCTGATACCTTTTTCGAGGAAATACCTTCTTATCTGTTCAAGATCCTGTTTGGTCATTTTTTAGTATTTTTATAGGATAATTCCTTCTTTCTCAATGCTATATCATCATTATGCTTAGTCTTGTCAAGAGCCAGTTTCTCTCTGTCCAGCTTCATCTTTTCATTGAACTGCCTTATTTTCTCCAGCAATTCATCAGATCCGGGGCCAGGAGAGGCCTGTTCATTGGAAGACATTCCTGCAATAAGTATCTTAGTCTCATTATCACGTATGTTGACTTCCTGCTTCTGGGCAAGTTCTGCCTCACGCATCCTTGATTCATTCTCTATCTCTGACATCCTTACCTCATTAGCCTCCCTCTGTGCCTGCATCTCCCTGTCTCTTACCTCCTTCTCATTCCTTTCTATCATCCTCTGGGTATCAGCCAATGACCGTGAGGTGTATATTTTCATGATAGTTGAAAAATCAAGCCTGTTATGCTGTAAAGCATTGGTAGCCAAAGCATCAAGCTTCTGAGCCAGTACTTCCGAATCAGTATCCACTACCAGTCCGTAGTCTGATTCAGCAAATTCATCCCCGTCTATTTCACACATGGCCAGTGAATTATCTGATAACAGATAGGGGAATTTCAGTGTCCTCCCTCTGGCACATGCTTTTGCCAGTTCAAGAAGGCATTCCAGTACTCTTCTTTTCAGGCTGTTATGCTTTATAAACAGCCATTCTGTAATATGTGACGACTGTAAGGTAGACCTTTCGACTCCTCCTACGGTTTCCCTGTTATCAATCTGACCTTCCCTCTGTCTTGATATACCTATCAGTTCAGACATCTTGACAGGGATATATTCCAGTATATTGATCAGTTGCTGTATATAATTACCATCCCCGGCAGACATCATACCCCTGCTGTTATTGGCATAGTTACCAGCAATCTTACCTGTAGCAGCCCCCTTCGAGCCTTCATTGAAGCTGTTCTTTACAGCTATATGGGATACTTTGGCAAAATACAGCCATTTATCTATATCCCAGTCCTCCGGGACCTGAGCCATATCAAGATCGTACAATGTACCCCAGTATGATGATATAGCTTTTACAAGCCTGTCATATACTGCATCATACAAGTAGTTGAACGGCTTCATAATATCCACCATAGAGAATGGGGAATGATCATTCAGGTTATACAGAGTCCCTATGATTCCGAAATGACATCTTGAAGGATTTGACATACGGAAAAACTGCACAGGAAGAGGGCCCATATTCACATATATACTCTTTCCTATCTTGGTGCCTCCCCAAGCCTGGTTTATCCAAAAGATCTTCTCTGTCTCCCCCAGTTCTTCCGAAATGACATAATCTTCATTCTGGAAGGTAACCACCTTATCACCATTCTCATCGAATGATGTCACCATTTTCACCTTTCTTCTGGATTTCCAGTATACCCTGAGTACTCTTATATTACCTGCCAGATCATAATACATGGAACTTCTGCCAGGTATTTCCCCGAAGAATACCGATGAGTCAGGCACTATTCCCTGTCCGAAGGCTTCTCCTCCTTCATCAGGAAGGAACATAAATCCTGCCCTTTCATCTATCCCCTGTATATCATCGTCTCCTTCAACAGGTGAGAACGGGATTTTCTCTATATAGTTTATATCTTCCTCTGTCAGCGAATCATAAAAATAATCAATTATACGTCCCGGAGACCAGAAGTCTTCCAGTACTATCATATCAGCATCCTCTACCCTGTTTGAATATCCATTCCTGAATATCCTTACCTTTAAAGGATTAAGCCTGTTTATCACAGGCTCGCCTGATACTATCTCACACTGATATATTTCTTCTCCGACAGCCATGGCATCCATGATCCCGTCATTGAATTTATCCCTACATTCCAGCTCCTTATAATAATGCCTGAGTAATGCATTGGCTCTTATTTCCCTGAGGTCCTGCCACTCATGCATATAATAATCACTGGCCTCCTGGACCCTTTCATTGAACTGCTGCTCATTGTCAGAGGTATCGGCTATTATGCTCTGAAGGACACTGAAAAGCTCTTCTTTCTTCTGGTCTTCCCTGAAACTGATAGAGTTAGGATCTGTAACCACTACCCTGAAATCAAATCTTCTCTTATATTCCTCCCCTCTTAATACCTCAAGCTTTGAATTCATGATAGGATAATGCTGTATCTTTTCAGGTATATAGGCAGCCTCTACATTATCAGGATTTATAATCATCTGAAGGTCTCCCATATGCAGATTACCTCTCAGAAGATCGTAATTGATCATTTTATGTATCACGGACTTGCGGACAAAATTGTCATTGAAAAATGACTTCCTGTCAGCCCAATCCAAATGTTTCTTCCTCCACTCCTTTGTCTTCTTTGTATAAGGGAGCTTCTGTGGCGGCAAATTCTTAAGTTGATACATAGTATACTTGTTATACCTACAAATCTAAAACATTAAACATTAAATACCAACGACACAAATATTGTTGTTGTTCCTATAGATAATATATTATTATCAGTAATCACAATATATGTTTCTGATGCTTCTTTCTGGCTTCCACTATCTTATCATATCTGGAGAAAAATTTATCCCCTGACCTGTCCAGAGGATCCTTTTCCCTGAATCTTCCTTTTACATCCCCCTTTGAAAGTCTCAGCATCTCCTCCCTCAGCAGCATAAGCAATGCATCATGCCTGTCATAGTTGCCATTGGGATCCCATTGGATAAGTTCCTGTATAAGGGCCCTTGATCTCAGGGTATACAGCCGGGGCCTGGAGATGGGGTTTTCATCTGTGGAATCAGGACTGGGGACAGGAGCACACAACCATGTCTTTATCCTGTCACGGCCGTAAGATTTTACTGGTTCAGTAGATTGTGTACCACGGCTCTTATTACCGTGAAGATCCTTTGCAGGCTCTTTACTTTTAAGATAATCAAGAACTTCTGTAAGCAAATAGATACAATGCATCTTGGAAAAGTATGTATATAATCCCTTCTTATTGTTCTCGTAGTTCAGTCTGGCATTGTAATATCAGCCTGCATTTCTCATAGAACTGGTCTGCAAAATCCTCCCTTCCTGTATACTCACATACTATCTCATCAGTAAACAGGTCAAGTACATAAATACTACCTAATGATAAAGTATCTGATGAATCATCGTCAAAAGTATCTCCTCCGGCTATATATCTGTTACTCATTACTTTACCATCAGCTCCTTTTACAGGGAAAGCATGGAATTCTATAGCTCCAGGTTGTCTGTTATCCTTATGAGGAAAGGTTCTCAGAGGGACATATTCCGGACCTGTAACCAGTTTTGGCTGTCCTGTCTCATCCTGTACAAGATCTCCTACATATATGCTATCCAGATATCCTGCTGTAGTATCTATTTTCTGTAACTGCTCAGCAAGGGCAGCTACAGGATATCCTGAGGTAGTTTTCTTAAGAATAGCCTCCTGTATGGTAATAGGGTCTTCTGCAATAGCCTGGTCAAGGGTAGAGGACCTGGAGGAGTTGTATTTTATGACTCTCCTTTCCTCAAGGATCTCAAGGAGGGCTTTAGAAACATCTGACACCCCGTCCTTATTGTAACATCCTGCCCTGTTCATATAGGCCCCCATAAACAGGATACATTTCTTAGAGCCTCCGGACTTGTCGAATACATTAGGCAGACCATATATATTGTACCCGGCAGGATTGAAAATGATCTCCATACATCCGGAAAAATTAGCCTCTTTAGATCCCCCTGTATTATGGGTTACTATGCCATTGGCAAGATAGGTGTGGGTATTTCCGGCATTCAGATTGTAGACATATTGCATTCCAATAGGGGATACAGATATTATCCTATCCCTGAACTCATCCGTTTTTATCTTGGATTTCTTTCCTTCTATAAGCTTCAGATGATGTTCGGCCCTCTTCCTCTTGTATGTAAGAAACATAGGTATTTTTTCATGAAATTTTCTTACAGAATAGATATCTTTTATTATAAGAGTATACCATCCGTTTTTACTCTTTGGGTTCTTTTCCTGAGGTTTAGTATAGTATATGCGGGATCTGATACCAAGCCTTTGTAACAATAATTGTACTTCCAGTAACAAAGGTTTCTGACACTGGGCCAGTGACACAACCTCTTCATTAGCATATATACATCCGTCTGTATCGAATATTCCTCCCAACAATTCGCATATACTATGTTCTGAATAAGTATGTATGTCCGCAGGGAGAGTTTTACAATGTCTGGTCTGGCCATATATACCTACAGCACGAAGCATGGCAGTAATACCTTTTATCCTCACTTCCTGGTATATTTTCCCTTCTTTAGTAACACGCTCTTTC
>ENA-OPXD01000116-OPXD01000116.1-human-gut-metagenome-genome-assembly--contig:-NODE-116-length-13895-cov-2.301806_pt1 | contig 13895 bp, 21 predicted proteins | sample MGYA00241518_ERZ502028 | MGnify/ENA primary metagenome ERZ502028 (study PRJEB25962, sample SAMEA2042007) | human gut metagenome | biome: human gut; feature: human-associated habitat; material: faeces... | reverse complement strand
AAAAAATATTCATTTATATCAAAAAATATTTAAAAATAAGCAAACTTTTTAAAAATAAGTGATATTTATATATGAATACTAAGATAAATAATAAAAGAATAAGTGAATTTATTTTATGGATAAATTGTTATCATTGAAAGAAACAGAAAAATTGCTAAATGTGAGTAAATCTACATTACAACGATGGGATAATAGTGGAAAACTTAAAGCAATTAGAACGGAAGGTGGACATAGACGTTATAAGCAATCTGATATAGATGAAATATTAAAAACCAAAGATGGAATTACATACCGTAATTTATATGAACACCTTTGTTCAGCACAATATATTGCAGATAGTTTACAAGATGATGATGCTAATGCTATATTAAAGATACGAGAACGAATAGGGCAGAAATTATTAAACGAATATAATAAATTGAATTAATGTTAATACAGAGTAAGTACACAAAAATATTTAAGTCAAAGGATTTAACTCGTCAGAAATATGATGAGTTATATGACTTTGCTGTGCTTATTCGTAGTCATAAAAATACTGTATCACAATACGTTAACGGTAATCTATTACATTTTTTGGAATACAATAAGTTTCAGTTCTTAAAGGCAATGAGAGCATGTTTCAAAGGTGTAATACCAAGTTCATTTGATGCACAACTATATACACAAGTGTTTACTTGCTATCAGAATAAATTTGATGCAATACAACGTAAACTTGTGTTTGAGACATTTGCATTTAAGGGATTTGAATTTTATAAGCGTGATACCAAAAATCATAAGAAAGGTGACTTGAAGAAAGTAATTGTTGAAAAGAAGCAAACGCCATTGTCTAACTGCCTCACCTATCTTGCAAGATATGGTAATGAAAATACAATTAGTTATATAACTAGTAATATAAGTAATTGTGATGAAAAGAAACGTGAATTCTATAGCAACATACTACGGTGTTGTGAAAAATTCGGATTTGAACGTCTGTATAATCTTGCTCTGTCAAAAAGAAAACGTATCGTTAAGAATTATTCAGAATATCCTATTGAATTCAAATCATTGTCATTCAGCGGTAGATGTAGAAAAACAAGGATAATAGATTACAATAGTAAGTTTGGTTCAAAGATTAATTCATTTGTTAGTTTAAGCGGTTTTAGTAGAAAATCGTTTGACATACCAGTTACCTTTAATAAAGGGTGGCATGGAAATATGAAGGATTACAGAAAGAAGAATCCTGATTATGAATATACAATTAGATTCAATGAAAGGGAACATCAAGTTAACATCCATTTATGCAAGGATGGGGAAAGGTATATCCCACAACCAAATGGCAATACTATTGGTATTGATGTTAATTGTAAACATAACTTGTTCAGTTTGTCAGATGAAACAACTTACGACTATAACCGTAAACTCGTCAATGATTTCTGTAAATTATCACTTGAAATTGATAAACTAAAAGAAAAGAATAAAGACTATAAGGTTGGTAAACGTAAACAGCAGAAACTCGACACACTCAAATCCAAGATGGCTATGTCCGAACAGCAACTGATTTCCGACATGTGCAAAATCCTACAAAGCCAAGGTGTTGGCCATATTGTAATGGAGGATTTGAACAATGGGTTTGGTAAATGTTACGTTAAAGACAAGGATAATAGTGATATAAACTATAATAGGAAAGTCAAGTTTCTTGGTTTGAGTAGTCTTAAACAAGAGGTTGAGCATATTGCAAGGAAATATGATATTGCAGTATCGACCGTACATGCGAGTTATACATCAAAAATGTGCCCTGTATGCGGTTGTATTGAAGATGAAAACCGTCCAAATCAAGAGACATTTGAATGTATTGAATGCGGATATAAGGATAATGCAGATTTTAATGCCACAAAAAATATAAAAAATAGAGTGTGCGTAACCGTGTTACGCACTATGCTCTTAAAACAACTTAATAATGGTGCTTTTGAGCCTAAGAAACTTAAACGTGAGAAGGTGAAGGAAGTATTATTATCGTTTCGAAGGAACTTGCAAGAAACGGCAAGGAGTGAATGTATAGAAAGTAGATTGACTACTTTTGACTATGTTTAATTCTTCGGATGAATTTCCTGAACCTTTCATCATCTATGGCGCATTTAGTGTAATAAAACCAAATAAATAAAGCGTATGTTTTTGATAAGAATAATCAAAAGTTTGATTTACTCGCTCATACGAGATATTAAGAATATGATTGGCACATTGGCGATTCTCATATTTCTTTATTTCGGTTTCTTCGGTAGTAAGACCTTTTGTATTAAGCCATTCATTCTTGAATGGTTAACCAAGACTGAGACAAAGGAACTAATTAAGAAGACGGTTGATAAATATTGATATGTAAGTTAAATGGAAGAGATTAATTAATTTTTCTCTTCCATTTTCTTTATCTTTTCGTTCGCCATATCAATATATTGCTGGAATAATTCAAATCCGATATAATCGCAATTATTTTTAACAGCACTACAAGCAACCGTGCCACTTCCCATAAATGGGTCTAATACCAATATCCTATCACCTTGTGCAACGTTAGGAATTATGTTATCGGGAAGTTCAATAGGGAAAGGTGCTGGATGGTTATTATTCCTAGCAGGGGCAAATTTCCATACCTCAGTTGGAAATAAAGTATCATCTAAACGTTTAAAACGGGGATTCTTCTGTTCTTTTATTAACCAGAAAATATATTCGGTGGAAGGTATATAGCGGCATTTATCCATATTTACGGATGAACTTCTATCCCAAGTTATTAATTGTCTAAAAATGAATTTACTTTTATTTATCCACTCTAATGGGAAACTCGCCTTATTCTTGTGAACTCTCAGTTTATGGTTGTAGAACAGGCTTCCATCATCTTTCAACACACGGAAACATTCATTCAATATTTCTATCTGCCATTGTTCATACTTATCTTCTGGCATATTGTCAACATTAACATCACCATTATAATCAATCGTTTTATTCCATAAACAACTATCTGTACGTTTCTGATTGCCGTTAAATCCTCTTTTATTATAAGGTGGTGAGGTAATAATCAAATCAATTGATTTATCATCAAGACTTTTCAATCCATCAAGGACATCCATTTGATAAATCCTATTTCTTTCAAGCATATAATATATAATATGTAATCTGTTATGATTATAACTACCTTGATTGAGGATTTCAAGTCAAAAATAAATCATTTTCGATGTATTAACATCCTTTAACTTAATATATTTGGTGGTTTGGAATTTTCTTTGTACCTTTGCATCAGAATTAGAAAACAATAGTAAATAACAAATAACATAGGAGAATAACAATTATGATGAACAATGTAAATATGATGCTTTCTTTCTCTGATATTAAGAAAGATACGCAGGAGACTTTCAACGAGTCAGTTAAGGAATTGGTTAGCATCGTGAAGAGACACAATGAATGGATAGGTACTATCTTCGCATTGGTATCAGGTAAGAACGGAAATATCGAGGAAAAGCCTATTTTCCAAGTATTTTATGAACATAATGAGGAAACCGAGGTGGATGAACTTATCTTGTGGTATGACGATGAGTTGGTAAAGAAAGTAGGTATTTCCAAGTCTAAGATAGATTAATTAAAGTTTAGCATATGGTGAATGAAATGAATGCAGCCGAGGAACCAGAGATTTTCAAGGTATTGCAAAAATATTTACAAGTTAAATTCAACCTTTCTGCGGTTGATTCGATGACGATAATAGGTAAAGTCCACAACCTTATCAGAAAAGAAGTCAAGAAAATACAGGAAGCACAGAAGCCTTCGACCATCGACTATAAACTTTTTACTGATGAAGAAATATGTGGCTTACGTGATTATGATGTTTTATAAATTAATTAATTTTTAATATAAAGGAGAATAAATATTATGGGATGTTATAATACAACAGGTTTTGTTTCAGGTCTTAATGTACGTTGCAGTGACCCTATTGTCGCTATACCTTGTGTCATTGAAGGAAGCGGAAAATATAACCCTAACAATTATTACACTACGTCACAATTACGCCCGATTTCATTGCCATTATTCGGTAAATATGATGATTATGGAAGTATCGAGGATATTGAAGATACACCATCGGCAAGAGCGTGGAAAATGTCTGTCTGTGACGATATTGAGGGCTGTATGAGAATATTTGAACGTTCAAATGAATCCTATACCGATTTACCTTCGATTTTGAAACACGAAAGATATAATACGGATGAAAACTTTGATAGCATAAAAGATGGCTTAACTGATATACTGGATACTGATAATAATATTTGTCTTATCATTGAGCATCGTAGGGTCTATGAGAAATTGATTGAGAACAAGACTAATGGAACAAAGAATTTCTTTGATGATGTGGCTTCATTTCAGAAATTTTTATATAAGGAAAATTATAATTCTTTCCCGTCATTTATTGATAGTCCTTTCGATGTATTCGGTCTGAGAAGTATAATGAAGCATCCGGATGAATTTGATATCGATTCTTTCCAAAAGATTGATAGAGAGTCAAAAAGATTAAAGGAAAAATGGAATAAAAACCATGGATTTAGGAGTTTCTATTTTAACTGGGGTAACGGTTTTGACGTATACAGTAAGGACGGTATTAATGGTAAATGTATTTTTAACATTGATGGTATCGCTGATGCTTTCTCCGATTTCAGTACTTTCAATTGGGAAATAATGAAACTTAATGTGGGCTATCGCAGACCAAGTTGTAATTGCGGTGGGCAGGAAGATTTCAATGACAACATTATTAAATTCTATGGTTTTCTCTCTGATTTCTATAATGAAGACCTTAAGGATGAATATGATGAGGATGAAGACGAAGAATAAATAGATTAATTTCTATTGTTAAAATTGAACAATTATGGCAAATAATAACAAGAATAGAGTTCCGTTTTCCTTTAATAAGGCGAAGGATATGTATCATAAATCAGATGTCGTTATGGGAGAAATGCTTGCATCTATCCCTGCTGATGGTATGAGCATTGAAGATGCCTTTTATCTCTATATTGCGGCGCAGAATTGGGCAAATGGCGATGAGTTCATCCAAATCATTGGAGATAACGATAACGAGAAAATTAACCTTGTAAAGGAAGCCATCAAACATTTAAAGTAGAATAATACATGAGATACGTAATTAAGCAATGTAAACATTGTGGCACAAGATATACCTATCAGGCATCCGGTGAAGGATGCTTTGACGGGTATAATAATCGTGATTATTGTCCTGAATGTTATCAAGCATTGTTAAACGCTTTTAATAATATTCCTGTAAAGTATCACCCTCAGTTTGTCGAAATAAAGAAAGATGATACTTTAATTGAAGCATTGTCGGCTTTAAAAGACAAATATGATGAAGAATCGTTAAATAGCCCATTTCGTGGCTTTACTAAGGTCGTTAGGCATCATGGTGATGAATTTACCTATGAAGGGAAACATTACCTCTATGAGGACGGAAAATTATATATTCTCGGACAATGTGATGCCGATGGTAAGTTTACCGGCAATTATTGGATAGAGGATGATATCTGTGGGAATCAGTATATCCCTACCCAAGGAACACGTAACGATATCGATTTCGCTGATGTTAAGCCGATGAAAATGCCTCCACCATTGGGCAAGTCGTTTTATATGACTACCGATGATACAACGACAGGTACCGCTTCACCCGATATTAATCAAATACTATCAGATGATGAAGCCGTAAAAAGAATGATTAAGTAGGTTAAACTTTATAAGCCGCATTAACATCCTTTAACACAAATAATTTGGATAGTTCAAATTCTTTTTGTACCTTTGCAACAGATTTAGAAAATAAAAAACGTTTAGACAATATGGAATTAGCAAAGTTTTATTACATTAAGCCAAGATTCGACAATATGTTTGAGGACGGCACATTCAAGGTAGTAGTCCTTAAAGGTGCAAAATTGAATGAATATATCCGTATTCACGGTGAGAATCATGAGGTAGATAATAAAAAGGAATATCGTATTCCGATTACGGCATCAGATAGTAATTCAGTGTTCGTACAAGGATTGGGATATATCAAGACAAAACGTATTGAGACAATTCCTGTATATGATGGTACCGTAGACTCTTGGAATGACTACGTGCTGAAATATGGTTATCAGTGCCTATTCTATTCAATGACGGGCTATACCCTTAATACAATGGATTGTTGTGCATACAATATGCAAAGAGAGTTCCGTTCGTTCATTTTAAGTGGAATGGGACTTGTTAAGTATGCCAAATTCGTTAATCTTTTTCATAAGATTAACGCTTCACAATTGGTAACATTGAAGTCATATCCGTTGATATTCAATTTTGAATATGATAAGTATTACTTTACTCCTTGTTACTCTCTGTTAGGATTGCTTGCCGTAACACCTTACGTAGATACTGTAGCGGATGATGATAAAATGGAATGCCTTTATCGCAGAATAAGAACAACTGAATTAAGGGATAAAGGTATCAATAAGGCAACTGAAATCCTTGATGTCATTGAGACTGAGATTAAGGATGGAATATTTCCAGTATGCCCAAAGGAACGTATGAGATTACTTTTCGGTGAGGATTGCGTAAAGGCATATACAAGTATACTGGAAGATTTTAAAAATTAATTGAAACATTATGAAATATCTTAAAAGATGGATAGAAAATACTTTTCCTAATGTCGAAATTAAGGTATCTGATAGTGGCAGTTGTTATTATGATATAGACGACTGCCTTACTATCAGGGTATCTGACCATTTTATGCCTCTTCCGTCATCTAACCGCAAGATTGAAATTGTACAATCCTTGAATAGTGAAGAGTTTGCCGTTCGCTATAAGAAAAGTCTGTCGTTTTTCCTATATAATCGTGGTCAGGTAAAGAATATCATCAACGCAATGTATGATATGAATAAGTCCGAAAAGCACGTTCAACAAACGGCAGAAAACATCATAGCTTCCAATGAGGATACCTTAACGAAGAAATATGGTAAATTATTATCTTTGACCCGCATTTTTATCAATAACAAACGATACGATGAACTTGTCACGGCGAAGAAAATATCGGCAATTGAAAAGGCTATTAATAAATGTGAATTTTTCATGTCGCAATGTCCTAATATCCAAAAGGTAATTAGAAAAGCCTACATGGAATATCATATTAGAGGAGGTTTGCTCCTTGACCTGATTATACGTTCATTCTATACGAAAGAGATTAATCAGATAAATAAGATAGTAAGCGAAATGGTAGAATACAGTTCTATAATCGAGAGAAGAGAAAAGGAAGAGAAAGCCAAGAAAGAGGCCACGAAGTTAATTGAAGAAGTGACAAAAGAAACGGCTAAATCATAATAAGGCCACTGTCTGTACTCAAATGAGTATGAATGACGATAAGATGAAGTATCTTAATTATTTTTAACTTATAATTTTTTTGTATTAATGAAAGAATTTTATAATTTTGCATATGGATAACAATAATAACCGCAATTCGGATATGTCGTTAGTAAATGTTATATCATTTATTATGTTATGTATCGGGTTTATCGTAAATTTTAATCTATGCCTTGCGATGATGCTCGCATTCATCACGGTAGGACTATTATGCTTTATGGGATTTCCGAATAGTGTTGATTTAAGTGAATATTTAAATCTACTGAATGACCTTGAAAAACATAATCAGAGATTGGTTTCAATAATTATAACTTTGTTAATTTTTTTTATTTATCTAACGGTGATATTTTATAACATAATAAAAAATATTTTATAAAAATGGAATTTAGAAATAATGGTATTACCATTAAGATTTATCATACGGAATATAATCTTGAGAATATACAAGCACACAGGCAAATCACGATACCAAAGATAATTTTCCTTGATGATAGACTTAGAAGATTATCTTATGATAAGATGCGTTATGATGAACATCAAATAAAAAGGGGTTTCAAGGGTCAAACATATCTTACCTTTAAAGTTGTTCAGTCATTCACTGATAACGGTTCTATGAGCCTTAGAATGACTGAGGATGATACTTCTGACTATGATGCCTTGGTGAAAGTCTCGAAACGAGAGATAAGAACTAAATATTCGAGCTTGAGAATTGCGTCTAAAGAAGAGGTATATAATCAGGCGAAGAATGAATGCCAAGATTTTCTCAGTGAATATGAAGCAATACTTAATGGAAATGTATTTTCCATTATTATAACCGATGATGTCAACGGTAATACAAAAGAAATACCTGTACTTATTTCAGGCGCTGATATTTTCTCAGCAAACCTTAGAACATCGACAAAAGATTTATTCGACATAAAGGATAAACGTTTTAAAGATTTCCTGACAGAATTATTTAAGCAAGAAGAATTTAGGAAAATGTTTAATCGTTTTAATAATAAAATAGATTTTTAAGATAACATTATGAAAAAGAAAGTGTCTATTGAAATTATCGTCACATTTATTACGATGGTAATTGTAGGACTATTAGGATGGTATATTTACAAGGAGTGTGCTAACCCTACACATCAAGAAATAAGGAATAATGAATGTGCCTATATCGGTGGTATCACAGTAGGCACTGATTCCATCAAGGCAGTCGATAGCATAAGAAAGAGACTGACGAAACTCGGTTATGATGGCACCCAGATAACTTTTGGTGATAGTATAGGCTACTACCTGCCCCAGAGAAACGAGAGTTATTACATAGTCTTGGATGATAAGGAGCAAACGGTAAATCGAGTATACTTCCATAGTGACTCATTAACCGATGCCGAGGTAGATATTATCGCAAGGGGAAACCGTTATAGTCGGCACAAAGCTTTATATCATAAAGGTAATAAATTGGTATCATTTCAGGATGGAAACGGTACATTTATAATTCATAAGGAGTAATAAAGATATGGAAAGTAAAAATCAATTTTTTTTAAAGGATATCGGTCTGCACAGATACCGTTATCCTGTCAAGAGTAAGTTGACTGAGTTGTCATACGCATTGGCAGATATGAAGGAGATGCTGCCTAAATCACCAATGACTGAAACGGCGACTAAACTCAATGAGGAAATAGGTATACAATTGTCACAGTATGATAAAGCCTATGATGATAAGTTCAATAAATTGAAAGAAACCATTGGTAAATACTGGGAGGTGACAAAATACGGTGGAAATAACAACGAGTATGTTTATGGCACAAGATTGATATACCCTTATCGACTCATCGGTATAAATTCGACCTATTGGTATATTGAGGGTATCGTAGATGATGATTATAATTCTGGTATGCGCTCGATGACAAGTAACGTCAACGATGAATTCAATAACTGTCAGTTCGTTGAAATAACCAAGGAGGAATTTATAAAAAGAATTAATGCACACGTTAATGATGTCCTCAATGTCCGCTTGGAGAAGATTGAGAACTCTGACGAAGATGCGATTTACTAACATATATGTACTCAAATGAGTATGTAGCATAATAATAACATATGGAAGAGAATAAGAACGCACAGAACAGCGGTATTATTACTAAGATCAAAGGCAAGTTAGGGATAACAAATAAGAATATCCCTTTCACTGCCGAATATGCTTGGCTTGAGACGACATATGGACGTGGATCATACAGTCCAATTGAAGAAAGAATTACACATAAACAGAAAAAGATAAGAGAACGTATTGAAGAGCACTTCAGATGTTCATCATCTGAGACGAATATCGTTGCCCCATCTTATTATTGTCTTGTTTCAATTGAACCAGATATTAAGGAGCATACTGATGAAGTCTTTGAACCATTTATCACGAATGGTTTTAATGTCGTGAAAATCAATGAGATAGAGGACGATAATGTATACATCGTATCTTGGAAGAATATCTATGTTGATAAGACGAAAGGTTTCTCTTCCACTGAGAAATAAACAAACCGTTAATATCAATTAACATAATAATTTCGGTAATTAAAGAAATCCTTTGTATCTTTGCAAATGTAAAAAGGCAATAAAATAATCATAGACGACATGAGAATATATTTAAGAATATCACCGAATAAAGTTCCTGTGCCATTTAACTATCAGCAGAAACTTGTAGGAGTGATACATAAGTGGATAGGTAATAATCGTATACATGATAGTATTTCATTGTATTCATTTTCTTGGTTAAACGGTGGTAAGAAAGTCGATAATACCTTAGATTTCTCGAATGGGGCAACGATGTTTATCAGTTTCCATAACAACGATGTAATCAAGACAATTATCAGATCGATACTTGATAATCCTGACATGTTTTGTGGAATGTCTGTCGAGGATATAACAATTTCGAGATATCCAAATCTGTCAAAACGAGAATTATATTATTGCGCCAGTCCTATTTTTATAAAGAGAACATTAACAGATGGTAATGTCAAACAATATGTTTTCAATGATTCTGAGGCGAATTCTTTACTTAAAGAGACATTAGATACTAAGATGAAAGCGGCTGGTTTAGAAAAAGACGAGACCTTAGATATACAATTCGATATTGCATATTTAAAGAAAAGATTAAAGTTAATTAATTATCACGGTATAAATAATAAAGCAAGTCTTTGCCCTGTCATTATAAAAGCAAAAGAAGAGACAAAACGTTTTATTTGGGATGTAGGACTTGGAAATTGTACAGGAATCGGTTTCGGGGCAGTTAAATAATTAAGAATTATCGGTTATGTATATAGTAGAATATAATGGTACATTTGGTTTTATTAAACCTTGGTCGGCTGTAAGAGACAGTGAAACGTTTAGTCAACAATTTCTAACACCGTCAATCGTAGAGGGAATGGAGAAGAAATTATTCCCTGAAATGATAAAGGAAAAAGGTATACATAAAATACTTAGACATAAGCTATGTTATGATGCAATGTCAAAACAGAAAGAGGTAATTCAGACAAGAGGATGGTTTTGCGAGAAAAAAGCCCTTGTCAGAAACCGTTCAGTACTAACTCGTTCAGTATTAATTAATCCGACCCTTTACTTGGCGTTCGAAAACCGTGAAGATGCTATTGCTGCATCTACCCAACATATTTGTCTTTGTCGTAATGAAGATATTCTTTTACCAAAGGCTAAAATTGTTCAAATGACGGAAGATGAATTCGATAACGTAAAGGGTTTCGAGTTGAGATTCGGTAAAACAGATAACGCAATATTAGTCGGCTATAATCGATACGACGATGGTAAACCTATGTATGGTGAGTTGGAATATACAGAATAGGTCAAATAAAAATATCTAATGAATATACATCGAGACATATTAGCGAAAGGTCAAAATAACGGTAGCATCTGTCTATATCAACATCTTAAAGATGTCGCCGAAATTGCTGAAGTTGTCTCCGAGAAGATAGGTCTCGATAAAAAGACTGCAATCGAAGGAGCATTGCTTCACGACATAGGTAAGACGAATCCGATATTTCAGAAGTATTTGCAGGCAAATAATTCGACAACAATTTTTCGTCACGAAATTGCTTCATTATTTTTCATCTCGTTAGTAAGCGAAGATAAACGAGAAATAATTATTGATATGATAGCGGGTCATCATAAGTCAGTATATAAAGATGCAAGAGAATTAGGACTATTGGATTTGGATGACAACACGAATTGTTTTGCCGAGCATTCAAAGGATTTTGACAAGTGGTGTCCTATAGCCTTGGATATTTTGGAAGCATTGGGTATGAATACACATCCAATTTCGTTTGAAGAGGCAAGGGCAAATTACGAATTTGCTGTCAGATATTGTGAGGCAAATAAATCAGATTGTTCTATTTGGAGAGGTATGCTAATGGCATCCGATCATGTGGCATCAGCTATGGAATCTAAAGTAAAGATTCCTTTAAACCATCTTTTTGTCAAGCCTGATCTTTCTTTCTATAATAGGGAAAATTCACTATATCCGTTGTCACAGATTTCGACTGATAGTCCTAAGAAGTATACGATTGTTACCGCCCCAACGGGAGCAGGTAAAACGGATTTCTTGTTGAGACGTTGCCGTGGAAGAGTATTCTATGTTCTACCTTTCCAAGCATCTATCAATGCGATGTACGATAGAATAAAGAAAGATTTATCTGATACCGATGCTCAAGTTAGCCTATTGCACTCAGCTTCTAATTTAAAAGTCAAGGATGGAACGTTGGAGGAAAGCATTATGCAGAGATTCGTAGGTTCATCGGTAAAGGTAATTTAAAGGATGGAATGAAGATGAAATATAAGTAGTGGAAAATTAAATAAATAATTAAATAAATAAACAAATGAAAATCATTGAGAATAATATTCTTCCTCCAAGAGGATACAAGGCTATTACTTTAGGCCCACTTATTTTTGTAAGAAAAGGTACTGTTTTATCAGACAGGGATGTAAATCATGAAGCCATACATTGGGAGCAGTATAAGGAAACTTTCATTATAGGTTTCTTCTTGGTTTATGTAATTGAGTTTATTCTTAAATTTATTCTTCGATTATTTACAATAGAAGTAAAGACAGATGGAAGAAGTTATTGGAATAGGGTATATCATAGCCTTTCTATGGAAAGAGAGGCATATGCACATCAAGATGAACCTAACTATATAAAATCAAGAAAACATTTTGCATGGATTGGTTACATTATGTAACCTTCTAAAGGTAATAAAAACAATGATAATATAATCTATTATAGGATTTTAGGTTTATTCTATGCTTATGATAGTAAACCGTAACTATATTTGCAAAGATGAATTTAAGGACTCAAAGAATAAAGAGAAATATTTTAAAAATTGTATTGAGTCGAAAGATAATAAATATAAGTCGAAGAAATAATATTCGTCGACTGAGATGAAATGTTTAGACAAGCACTTAATTTAGATACTCCATTGCTGTTGGAATATTCAACATATGATGATATTTACGGCTTATCATTAAATGTATTAAATAAAAAAACAAGATACATATGAAGAAGAAATTGATTAGATATTTATCTATTGAATAATAGATAATAAGTTTTTAACATGAAAACAATAACATTTGTATATTCAAGTGAATCAGTTGAGGCGTTGAAAAAACTATTTACTGAATTACGTTGGGTATTCGGGTATACGACTGTGCCTGAGCTTAATGATATGTTTTATTACGGAGTTTTCTGTAAGCCAAATACATACTCAAATTTCAATGGATGGGAGAAGGCACAGAGAGAAGGCATTGAGGTGCCTGAGATATTGACTGCGATGTGTCCTACTCCATCTGAAAAAGAAGATTTTGTTAAGAGAATAATCATTGAAATAATTAGAGGCGAAATTGAGAAGCCTGAGTGGCTGCGATATGTAGAGGAGGAAACTGTGTGTAGCTGTTGTGACGCTGCACCGTCGACTTTCCTTATCTTAATACCAAAAGATGAAAAGTATAGGATATTAGCCGCCAGACTATTAGATTTCCTTTATTCACCTAATATGATGACAACTGAATTAAAATATTAAAATCGATGACATCGAGGATAAGTTCGGTGATGGAGTCGCTGAAATTTAGATTAAAATTTACTGATAATGAGATTAAACGACTATACATTATGTATAGCTTTCGGTGAGATGCCTTGTTATCTATGGATGGAAGGTATGGATAAAGAGGTATACTATGTCGACGAACAAACGTGTGATTATCACCTTTTTGGTGGTAATTATGACATTATTGACCATATTGGAAAAAGATGGTTTAAGATAATGCGTTATAAGCCGAGAGACCTGTCTATCACTTGCCGAGAAGATTTAGAGAAATGCAAATGGTTGGTGACGGAGTCATATACAGAATATTTTAATGATATTGACGATGATAATACCGATTATGAAAAATACGAATGGGATAACATCTGCTAAATAAAAAATATTCATTTATATCAAAAAATATTTAAAAATAAGCAAACTTTTTAAAAA
>ENA-OPXD01000114-OPXD01000114.1-human-gut-metagenome-genome-assembly--contig:-NODE-114-length-13994-cov-3.680537_pt1 | contig 13994 bp, 6 predicted proteins | sample MGYA00241518_ERZ502028 | MGnify/ENA primary metagenome ERZ502028 (study PRJEB25962, sample SAMEA2042007) | human gut metagenome | biome: human gut; feature: human-associated habitat; material: faeces... | reverse complement strand
CGTGGGCGCGACAAAGAGAGAGGAAGGATATTTCGAGGGAGGCGGTTATGCCGTGACATGGGCATTCGGACACCTCGTTCAGCTTGCCATGCCCGACGGCTACGGCGTGCGCGGATTTGTCCGTGACAACCTCCCGATTATTCCCGACACATTCACGCTCGTCCCCCGTCAGGTCAGGACGGAGAAAGGTTACAAGCCCGACAGCGGCGTGGTGTCGCAGATAAAAGTCATCAAAAGACTGTTCGACACAAGCGAACATATCATCGTGGCGACCGATGCCGGACGCGAGGGAGAGCTTATCTTCCGCTACCTCTACCACTATACGGGTTGCACCACTCCTTTCGTGCGCCTGTGGATCAGCTCTCTCACCGACAAAGCTATCCGCGAGGGACTGCGGAAACTCGAAGACGGCAGCAAATACGACAACCTCTACCTCGCCGCCAAAGCGCGGAGCGAATCCGACTGGCTCGTGGGCATCAATGGCACGCAGGCTCTCTCCATCGCCGCCGGACACGGCACGTATTCCGTGGGGCGGGTGCAGACACCAACGTTGGCTATGGTATGTGAACGCTACTGGGAGAACCGCCGCTTTACGTCCGAAGCATTCTGGCAGCTCCATATCGCAACGGACGGCTGCGATGAAGGAACGGTGAAGTTTTCCTCTTCCGAAAAATGGAAAGAGAAAGAGTCCGCGACGGAACTGTATAATAAGGTGAAGTCGGCAGGCACAGCCACCGTCACGAAAGCCGAACGCAAGGAGAAGACGGAGGAAACACCGCTCCTGTACGACCTGACCACGCTCCAGAAGGAAGCCAACGCCAAGCATGGCTTCACGGCGGAACAGACGCTTGAAATCGCGCAGAAGCTCTACGAGAAGAAGCTCATCACCTATCCGCGAACCGGAAGCCGCTACATTCCCGAAGACGTGTTCGCGGAAATCCCCAAGCTGCTTGCCTTCATCGGCAGCCTGCCCGAATGGAAGGGCAAGTTGCAGCCGAAAGCCGTGCCGACACGCCGCAGCCTGGACGGCGGCAAGGTGACAGACCACCATGCCCTGCTCGTCACGGGCGAGAAGCCGCTGTTCCTCTCCAAAGAGGACAGCACCGTCTATCACATGATAGCCGGGCGCATGCTTGAGGCTTTCTCCGAAAAATGCGTCAAGGACACTGCCACCGTCACGGCAGAGTGTGCCGGAGTGGAGTTCGTGGCAAAAGGCAGCATCATCAGGCAAGCCGGATGGCGTGCCGTCTATGGCAAGGAGAATGGAGAAGAGAACAACAGCCAAGAGGAAACCGCCGCCATTCCCTGTTGGCAGGAAGGCGACACGCTGGCACTGAAAGCCGCCTCCATCACGGAGGGAAAGACCAAACCCAAGCCGCTGCATACCGAAGCCACCCTGCTGTCCGCGATGGAAACGGCTGGCAAGGAGATAGAGGACGACGCATTGCGGCAGGCTATGAAGGATTGCGGCATCGGCACGCCCGCCACCCGTGCGTCCATCATCGAAACGCTTTTCAAGCGCGGCTATATGGAACGCTGCAAGAAGTCGCTTGTCCCCACCGAAAAAGGGCTTGCCCTCCACTCGGTCGTGAAGGCGATGCGTATTGCCGATGTCGCCATGACGGGCGAATGGGAAAAGGAATTGGCACGCATCGAGCGTGGGGAACTGCCCGCCGATGACTTCCGCAGGAAGATTGAGGCATATACACGGGAAATTACCTCCGAACTGCTGTCGTGCGACAAGCTGTTCGCCCGCAGGGATTCCGGCTGCAAGTGTCCCAAGTGCGGAGCGGGGACGATGCAGTTTTACGGCAAGGTCGTCCGCTGCGACAACGCGGAGTGCGGTCTGCCCGTGTTCCGCCTGAAAGCAAACCGCACCCTCTCTGATGATGAAATCAAAAACCTGCTCACCGACGGACACACGAAACTGCTCAAAGGATTCAAGAGCAAGCAGGGCAAGAGTTTTGATGCCGTAGTCGCCTTTGACGGGGACTATAACACGGTTTTCGTGTTCCCAGAAAGGAAAAGTAAAGCGACCTCTGCGAAAAGAAGAAAATAAATGTTTAACTTTGCCACTGGTTCAGAGTAATGAATTGTTCTTCGATACCGGATTACACTCATACTTTGGATTTAGTGGTGGCACTCGGAGGGATACCGGGTGCCTTTTTCTTCTCGTTTTCCAACGATTATCCCTATCATCATTATCAATCCACTAAATTCCAAAGAAATGAACAACAAGAAGAAAAACGAGGGTCGGACCGACTTTTCCTATTACGGTCTGTACCTGCTGGACTACCTCACCACGAACAAGTTCGAACAGGCAGCCGATGAAGCCTTCATCCGAGAAAGAACCGACCGTGCCGCCGAAGCGTATGAACGGGCAAGGCTCGAAGGCTATCCTGCCGACGGGGCGCAGGAACTGGCGATGAAGGTGCTGACGGAGGGCCTTCGCTACTCCAAGCACGCCATCCTGCGCGAAGTCGTGGAGAACGAATTTGCGGGTGAAGTACCGGGAGAAAAATGTGAAGCCTTTACCCAGAAGCTGCTACCGCTTGTCGGAAACGTATTCTCCATCTATGACCTCTCGGACGACAATTTCGCCCTGTCGCCCGAATATGACCTGCTCTACACGGAGCTGACGGGAGCCGTCATCCTCTATATCGAAGAGTATGGCGTTTAACCGCAAACAGAGGCTGCGGGACAACATCGAGGCGATACGGACGGCATTCCTCCTTGACAGGGAACAGCGCACACCCACCGCACGCGAACGGCTCTTGTTAGAACGTTATTGCGGTTTCGGGGGACTGAAGAACATACTCAACCCTGCAAGGGAACTGACGGATGCCGTCCACTGGGCGAAGTCCGACCTCGAACTGTTTGCCCCTACCGTGGAACTGCACAGGTTGCTGCGGGAGAACACAAAAGACGAGACGGAGTACAAACGGTATATGGATGCCATGAAGCAGTCCGTGCTGACCGCCTTCTATACCCCGCCGGAGATAACCGGGACCATCGCGGACGTGCTGCATGAACACGGCATCCGTCCCGACCGGGTGCTGGAGCCGTCGGCAGGTGTCGGTGCATTCGTGGACGCCGTGCTGGAGAACAGACCGGACGCGGACATCATGGCTTTTGAGAAAGACCTGATGACGGGCAAGATACTGAAGCACCTGCATCCCGGACAGAAAGTAAGGGTACAGGGCTTCGAGAAGATAGAAAAGCCGTTCATGAACCATTTTGATTTGGCTGTCTCCAATATACCGTTTGGCGATGTGGCGGTGTTCGACCCGGATTTTTCGGGCAGCAAGGATCCTGCAAGGCTCTCGGCGGCACGGACGATACACAATTACTTTTTCCTGAAAAGCCTTGACGCGGTGCGTGAAGGCGGAATCGTGGCGTTCATCACCTCGCAGGGGGTACTGGATGCCCCGACCAACGCGCCCATACGCGAGTATATGATGAACCATGCCAATCTGGTGGGCGTAGCCCGCCTGCCGAACAACCTCTTTACGGATAACGCGGGAACGGAGGTGGGCAGCGACCTGATTATCCTGCAAAAGAACAGCGGAAAGAACGGTGAACTGTATTACAACGAAAAACTCTTCGTGCAGACCGAACAGACCCCTATCGGCACTTCCGTAAATGGGTATGTATGGAGCATCGGCTCGCTTTCACACACGGATTTGATCAGAAGTACCGACCCGTACGGGAAACCAGCCTATAAACTCCTGCACCGTGGGGACATCGCACAACTGGCGGAAGACTTGCGGGAGCATCTGAAAATAGAACTGCAACAACTTGACAGGAAACTGTATGAGAGACACAGGCTGCATCCGACAAAGGAGGAAAGCACGGCTGCGGAAGTGCAACCTGCTCCGAAAACAGAAAAGGTATCACCTTCTGTAATAGCCCCCGTTTCTGTAATTGAGCCTGTCAAGGGAGTGGAGAAGCCGCAGGCACAGCCCATAGAGGAAAAGCCGGAGATTGAGCCGCGCCAACCCAACCATTCGTCAGCCGTGCAGCTTACCCTGCTCGACCTTTGGGGTATGCCCATAGAGGAACCGGTAAAAAAGAAAAAGGCAGCGAAAAAGGAAAGCAAGCCGAAGCCTATGCCGTCCACGCCTAAACCGCAAGTCAAAGTTACTCCACCCGTTGAAGCCGCCAAGCCGATAAACGGTAATAAGGAAGAAAAGCCGGAAAATGCCGAAAAGCCAAACGACCCGGACGACATTTACGCCACTCTGGATTGGGAAACCAATCCTCCCATCAACGGCTTCTATGAGACAATGATGAGCCTGACAGCGGAACGGCGCAAGGCCCTACGGCTTGAGGCAGAACGGCACAGGCAGGAACAACTGAAAAAGATGGGTATCAAAGACACGTTGAACCCTGCTTTTGCGCCTTCTTCGGACAATATGGATAAAAAGCCGGAACAAACGGAAGAAATAAAGCAACCTGAAACACCGGCAGAAGTTGTGCCTACTTCCGAAACGGTTGCCACTTCCCTGTTCCCGGAACTTGAAACGGAAAAGCCGAAGGAGGAAGTCATGGACCTTTCTCCCCGTCCGTTCAACGGCCTGCTGGAGCCACACCACCGTGACGGCTCGATGGTGCTGGATGCTTCACGCAATCTCGGTTACCTGAAAGACCTCACGCCTTACGGTGCGACCTTCCAACCGCTCGACCTCCGTGGCTATCAAAAAGAGAAAGCGATGCTGTATATATCGCTCCGTGACGCTTACGAACGTCTGTATAGCCACGAGACGGAGAACCATACGGAACACAAACCGCAGCGCGGGTATCTCAACACCTACTACGATGAGTTTGTCATGCGTTACGGTAACCTCAACGCCAGACAGAACGTGAAACTGGTGATGATGGATGCCGGAGGGCGCGACATCCTTTCGCTGGAACGTGCGGAGGACGGCAAGTTTGTCAAGGCGGACATCTTCGACCGTCCCGTTTCCTTCTCGGTGGAGAGCCGTGTCAATGCAGGCTCTCCCGAAGAAGCCTTGTCCGCATCGCTCAACAAGTTCGGCACGGTCAATCTCGGCTATATGCGGGAGATAACCGACACCACGGAAGAGGAACTGCTTGGTGCCCTCAAGGGGCGCATCTTCTACAACCCGCTCGTAACCGGTTACGAAATCAAAGACCGCTTCATCGCGGGGAACGTGATAGAGAAGGCGGAACGCATAGAGGGCTGGATGGAGGACAATCCCGAAAGTGAGCGGATGCCGGAGGTGAAACAGGCGTGGGAGGCATTGAAGGAGGCCGAACCGCAGCGCATCGCCTTTGAAGACCTCGACTTCAATTTCGGGGAACGCTGGATTCCCACGGGTGTGTATGCCGCCTACATGAGCCACCTTTTCGACACGGACGTGAAAATAGCCTACTCCGCAAGCATGGACGAGTTTTCGGTGGTGTGCGGCTACCGCACCATGAAGATCACGGACGAGTTTTTAGTAAAGGGCTATTACCGGAACTATGACGGTATGCACCTGTTGAAGCACGCCCTGCACAACACCTGCCCCGACATGATGAAAAGTATCGGCAAGGACGAGAACGGCAACGACATCAAGGTACGCGACAGCGAGGGCATACAGCTCGCCAACGCGAAGATAGACGAAATCCGTAACGGGTTCTCCGAATGGTTGGAAGAACAGTCGCCGCAGTTCAAGGAACGGCTCACGACGATGTATAACCGCAAGTTCAACTGTTTCGTGCGCCCGAAGTATGACGGCTCGCACCAGACTTTTCCCGACCTCAACCTGAAAGGGCTGGCAAGCCGGGGAATCAAGAGCGTTTACCCGTCGCAGAAGGATTGCGTCTGGATGCTGAAACAGAACGGCGGCGGGATCTGCGACCACGAGGTGGGAACCGGCAAGACGCTGATAATGTGCATAGCGGCACATGAGATGAAGCGTCTGAACTTGGCGCACAAGCCGATGATTATCGGGCTGAAAGCGAATGTGGCGGAGATTGCCGCCACCTATCAGGCGGCCTATCCTAACGCCCGCATCCTCTACGCTTCTGAAAAGGACTTTTCGACCGCCAACCGTGTGCGTTTCTTCAACAACATCAAGAACAACGACTATGATTGCGTCATCATGTCGCACGACCAGTTCGGCAAGATACCGCAGTCGCCGGAGTTGCAGCAGCGCATCCTGCAAGCGGAGCTTGACACGGTGGAGGAAAACCTCGAAGTCTTGCGGCAGCAGGGCAAGAACGTGTCGCGGGCGATGCTGAAAGGGCTGGAGAAGCGCAAGCACAACCTTGTGGCGAAGCTGGAGAAGGTGGAACACGCTATCAAGTCCCGCACGGATGATGTGGTGGACTTCAAGCAGATGGGCATCGACCACATCTTCATTGACGAGAGTCACCAGTTCAAGAACTTGACTTTCAACACCCGTCATGACCGTGTGGCGGGATTGGGAAACTCGGAAGGAAGCCAGAAGGCCCTGAATATGCTCTTTGCCATCCGTACCATACAGGAACGCACGGGCAAGGACTTGGGGGCTACGTTCCTTTCGGGCACGACCATTTCCAACAGTCTGACGGAACTGTACCTGCTCTTCAAATACCTGCGCCCCAACGAACTGGAACGGCAGGACATCCGCTGTTTCGATGCTTGGGCTGCCATCTTCGCCAAAAAGACGACCGATTTTGAGTTCAACGTAACGAACAATATCGTTCAGAAGGAGCGTTTTCGCTATTTCATCAAGGTGCCGGAGCTTGCCGCCTTCTACAACGAGATTACCGACTACCGCACGGCGGAGGATGTAGGTGTGGACAGACCAAACAAGAATGAGAGACTGCACCACATACCGCCCACACCGGAGCAGGAGGACTTCATACAGAAGCTGATGCAGTTTGCCAAAACCGGCGATGCCACTCTGCTTGGCAGGTTACCCCTGTCGGAAACGGAGGAAAAGGCGAAGATGCTCATCGCCACCGACTACGCGAGAAAGATGGCTCTTGATATGCGCATGATAGACCCGAACTACGAGGACCATCCCGACAACAAGGCAAGCCATTGTGCCAAGATGATTGCAGAGTATTACCACAAGTACGAGGCGCACAAGGGTACGCAGTTCGTGTTCTCCGACTTGGGGACATATCAGCCGGGGGAAGGATGGAACGTGTACAGCGAGATAAAACGCAAGTTGGTGGAGGATTACGGCATACCGGCAAGTGAGGTGCGCTTCATTCAGGAGTGTAAGACGGATAAGGCTCGTAAGGCGGTGATAGATGCCATGAACGCCGGGACGGTGCGCGTGCTGTTCGGCTCCACAAGTATGCTCGGAACGGGCGTGAATGCGCAGAAAAGATGTGTCGCCATCCATCACCTTGATACACCGTGGCGACCGTCCGACCTGCAACAGCGTGACGGACGGGGTGTTAGAGCCGGGAACGAGATTGCTAAGCATTTTGCCGAGAACAACGTGGATATCATCATCTACGCGGTGGAAAAGTCGCTGGACAGCTACAAGTTCAATCTGCTGCACTGCAAGCAGACGTTCATATCGCAGCTCAAAAGTGGAGCGATGGGCGCACGTACCATCGACGAGGGAGCAATGGACGAAAAATCGGGTATGAACTTCTCGGAGTATATGGCGTTGCTCTCCGGCAATACCGACCTTTTGGATAAGGCGAAATTAGAGAAGCGTATCGCCTCGCTCGAAGGGGAACGCAAGTCGTTCAACAAGGGCAAGCGCGATTCGGAGTTCAAGCTGGAATCCAAGACGGGAGAACTGCGCAACAACACGGCTTTCATCGAAGCCATGACGGAAGACTGGAACCGTTTTCTTTCCGTTGTGCAGACTGATAGGGAAGGCAGTCGTCTTAATCTTGTCAAGGTGGACGGCGTGGATTCAACGGATGAGAAGGTCATCGGTAAGCGTTTGCAGGAAATCGCCAAGAACGCCATGACTGGTGGACTGTACAAGGCTGTCGGGGAACTTTACGGCTTTCCGATAAAGGTGGTCAGCGAGAGGACACTCAAAGAAGGTCTGGAGTTCACCGACAACCGCTTCGTGGTGGAGGGCAACTACAAGTACACCTACAACAACGGGCATCTGGCGATGGCAGACCCGATTGCTGCCGCACGAAACTTTCTGAACGCATTGGAGAGGATTCCGACCATCATCGACCAGTACAAGTCTAAGAACGAAGTGCTGGAAAAGGAGATTCCGCAGTTGCAGGAGATAGCGGGCAAGGTGTGGAAGAAGGAGGACGAGCTGAAACAGCTGAAGTCCGAACTCGCCGCACTGGACCGCAAGATACAGCTTGAGCTGGCTCCGGCTCAGGAAAACACGGAAGAGAACCGGCAAGGCAACGAGAAAAAACAGACGGAACAACAGCCGGAAAGCCCGCACGTGGACTTTGTACGCAGTCATTTAATTATAGGGAGACCCGGTTTATCGGAATCCAAAGGTGTAAAACTTTAATATCGAAGTCTTGACAGAAAAAGCCAGTGGTTGAATTTTTCACCACTGGCTTTAATTCTAATAATTTTTCAATCTAATATGACCGAATCTATAACGTTAAATCATAGATTATGTGTCTATTTGTGAAGAAAAAGACGTAACTTTGTATCAAAATCAAATAAGCATAACAATGGAACCATCTATATACAGTTTTTCACTTTATACCGCACTGCCGTTGATGTTATTCTTCGGCTTTTATTTTTTGTTTGCAAAGACTCCTGAAAAGAAAATTTTCAAGAATTATCTCCGCTCCCGACAGATTATGGGTATAGCTATGCTGCTGCTTTCGGCAAATTATTCGGTACATTTCTTCTTTGGTATCCGATTCAAAAATGCGGATTCTGCCATATTGATGAACATGTCCACATACTTCCTGTGCTATTCTCTGTTCAGTTCGGCATTGATAATGTTGCTTGATCGTTTTTACATTACCAAACGGCGTGTGTGGACACATATCATTTTATGGATTATATTTTCAACTCTTTCCGGAGTTGTGTTGTTCCTGTTGCCAAGCGGAATCATGCAAAAAATCTCTTTATTTGCTTTAGCTGTATGGTTAGTCGTTTTTGGAATCGTTTTAGCTCGCAGAGTCATAATTGCATATCGTAGAGCCATTCGGATTTTCAATGAAACTCAGGCGGATGATATAGGTACATATATCGAATGGCTTTCCATATTCACTTATTGGGCTGTTATCTTCGGTGTCGGATGCGGATTGCTGACATTTCTGCCAGACAAATATGTTTTTATCTGGATTTTGTCGTCAATACCGTTCTACAGCTATCTTTTCTACAGCTATCAGAACTACCTGCTGTTCTATGAACAGGTGGAAAATGCTTTTGAGCAAGATATACAGTCTGAAGAAGAACTTCTGACAGATACGGAAACAGAACCTGAAATAGTTTCTGAGAAAGAAGTTCCAGTGTCCTATACAGAAATTATAGAGAAAGTGGCCAACTGGATAAAGACAGACGGCTATGTCCAGCAGGGACTTACCATAAAAGAACTGTCCGAAATACTTCATACGAACCGTACCTATCTTTCCGCTTATATCAAGACTACGTATAAAATGACATTCCGCGAATGGATAACCGGTCTCCGGTTGGAGTATGCGAAAAACATACTGAAGGAGCATCCGGAAATCAATATACAGAAGCTGGCTGAGTCTTCCGGCTTTCTTTCTCGCAGTAACTTTATCAAATCATTTACCGAAAAGGAAGGATGTACGCCTGGCAAGTGGAAAAAAGCAAATCTGGAATAATTTGTGTGGTAAAAAGCCGATGAAAAAGGTCTCAGAAGCCCATTTTCAAAAAGTGCTCAAGCGACAAAAAAGTGCTAATTCGACAAAAAGGTGCTCTAACGACAATTTGAAAAGTGCTCAAACGACAATTTTTTATAAAACGCTGTATTTCAACAGAAAAAGTTTTTGTAATATTTTGGGCGCTGAATGGCATTTATTACCTTTGGAGATGACAAAGATAATGAATTCAAGTTTATATGAGCAGAAAAATCACTTTTCTTACCCTGTTTCTGTGGCTGATGACGCTAACTTTTCCTGTCATTGCGCAGCAGAAAGCAGACACGACCTACACCTTCCGGTTCGTTACGCAGAAGGACATGTTCTACGTGCCTTGGAATGGCAATGACACGGAACTTGCCCGCCTGTTGGAATGTATCGAAAACAACAAAGCAACAATTCTTGACGGCAAACTGCCGCTATTGGTTGACGGATATTGCAATTCGCAGAGCAGTGAAGTCAAGAACCTTGCAACAGCGAAGATTCGTGCCAACCGTGTGAAATCAGAACTGATTACACGAGCGAAAATCAAGGAAGAAAACTTCATTACCCGCAATCATGTGACTGAGGGTGATTTTGTCACCGTGCGCCTGACGGTACCGGTAAAGGAAACAGCCGTGACGGATGCGGAAGCAGAAGCACGACGCAAGGCGGAAGCCGAACGCTTAGAAACCGAGAAGCGTGCCGAGCAGGAACGGCTTGCCGAAGAGCAGCGCAAGGCGGAAGAAGCCCGACTTGCCGCTGAAAAGGCAGAAGCCGAGAAAACCGCTCAACAAAATACACTTGCCGACACGCTGTCGGAAACCAAAATCACAACTGATTATCATCTCTCCCTGCGTGCCAACCTGCTGCGCTGGGCTACCTTGACACCAGATTTAGGACTTGAATGGCGCATCTGTCCATCGTGGGGCATTGCCGTAAACGGCTCGTGGACTTCTTGGAGCTGGAGTGACAAAGACCGCCGCTATGCACTCTGGGAAGTGGCTCCGGAAGTACGTTACTATATGGGTGAGAAGAAAGCCTGGCATCTGGGCGCGATGTTCAAGGCTGGACAGTTCAACTACAAGCTTTCCGAAACAGGCAAGCAGGGCGACCTGATGGGTGGCGGCATCACCGCCGGCTATCAGCTGCGACTAAACAAGGCATTAGATCTTGATTTCAACCTCGGTTTGGGCTACCTGAATGCCGATTTCGAAAAATATGAAGTCATCGATGGTGTGCGCGTGCGCTGTGGCAACGAGACAAAAAATTGGTGTGGCCCCATCAACGCCGGTGTGACATTGGTATGGAAGTTATTCTAATACGGAGGAATAGAGTATGAAAGCAAGACAATATATATATATGATGGGAATGACAGCCGCCGTGCTGCTCTCTTCCTGCGTGAAGGACACGCTTTATGACACGCCGCATCCCGACTATGGGAAGATTGCGGTGACAGCCGACTGGTCGGCACGCGGTGAGGGTATCGACATACCTACCACATGGACGGTCAGCATAGGCGACTATACGGGTACGGAGACTTCCGCCACCCATGCCCCCAACCATCTGTTTGCTCCGGGCAGCTACACCCTTGCGGTGTGGAACCCTGCTGAAGGAATCATGGTAAACGGTACCACCGCCACCATTGCCGCAGCCACGGGAAACCGGGCAGGCACGGATGCCTTTGTGAACAATGCCCCGGGATGGTTCTTCACCTATACGAAACAGGTGAGCATCGAGAAAGACAAGGACTATCCGCTGACCGCCGCAATGAAGCAGCAGGTACGCGAACTGACGCTTGTCGTCAAACCGACGGGTGATGCCGCCGGACGCATCACGGAGATTGTTGCCCATCTGACGGGTGCAGCCAGAACACTCGATTTCGCTACCGATACCTACGGAGCCGCTTCAAACGTCGTGCTGCCCTTCACCAAGATAACCGAAGGTGACGATGCCGGCAAGTGGAAAGCCACGGTGCGGTTGCTGGGTGTGACCGGCACGGAACAACTGCTGACGGGTGAAATCCGCTATGCTGACGGCAACCCGACCCCCACCACGCTGAAAAGCGACCTCACGGAAGCCCTCAAGGAGTTCAACACCGGAAAGGGCGAATCGCTGACCCTCGGCGGAACGCTGGTTGAGACTCCCGAAGGCATGGAAGTGGACGAAGCCGAAATCAACGGCTGGGAAGAAGTGAAAGGTGATGATGTAAATGCCGATTTGTAAATAATTAGCAAACCGAACGCAGAAGCAAAGCTTGCTTTGATTTTGCTAAGGTGCAGCAATTATTGAAATGGAATTTAACTAATATAATGACAGATATAATGAAGACAAGATTTTTTGCACTTGCGATGCTCGCCCTCGCACTGGTAGCCTGCAACAACGACAACGAGAACCTGAACGGTGACCCCGTGGCCGCCCAGTTTACCGCCGACATCGCCCCCGCCACCCGCGCCAGCGGAACCACCTGGACTGGCGGCGACCGTATCGGCATCACCGACATCGGCAACGATTCCCAGTACGGCAACGTGCCTTTCATCCTGAAAAACGGGAAATTTGAGGCAGAAGGAAAGGTTATCTATATCGAAGATACAAAGACCCATACTTTCCGCGCCTACTATCCGTACAACGCGGTGGGAGGCATCCTCACAGCCACGACCGATGCCACGGCGCAGCAGAACCAGCCTGCCATCGACTTCCTCTTTGCTTCAGGAGCCACGGGAGACAAAAACAACCCGGTAGTAAGCTTCACCGACAAAACCGCCAAAGGCGGTGAAGACAACTCCTTCCACCACCGCATGAGCCAGATAACCCTTACCTTCGAGGCGGGCGACGGCGTGAATTTCAGCGTGGTCAAGCCTGAACGTTACACGCTGGACGGATTGTTACTCACCGGTACGTTCAACACGGCCGACGGTATTGCCACCGCAGACAACGGACTACAGACCGGAGAACTGACCATGAATCTGGCAGACGGCAATCTCACGTCATCGATCATCCTCTTCCCGCAGACAGTTGCATCCCTGCCGTTGGTTGTGAATTACAAAGGTCAGGAATATCATGCCACACTCACCATGCCCGATGGCGCACTGCTGGCGGGCAACAACTATACCTATACCGTCAAGGTACGCAACAAAGTCCTTGAAGTCAGCGAAGCCACCATTGCAAAGTGGAACGATATAGACGGTGGAGATGTGGGTGCTGACCTGTAGGATGTTAATAATTAATCGATTAGAATGAAGAATTATGAGACATAGATTATTTATCCCCGCAGCCACCGCACTGCTGTTCGCCCTCGCCGCCTGCACGCAGGACGAACTTGCTGGCGATAACCGTCTGCCCGAAGGTGAATACCCCGTCGTCATCCGTGCCACCGGATTGTCCGTAGAAGCAACGCCGCTGGCAGCCCCTTCCACCCGTGCCTCTGTGGACGGCGACTGGCAGGGCGTCACTTCCGTGGCACTCAAGATGGGCGATGCGGTAAAGGAATACACCGTAACGGCTTCTACCGATTTCAAGAGTGCCACGCTTTCACGCGAGAACGACCCGTACTACTGGACCAGCCGCGCCCCGATTACCGTATCGGCATGGTGCCCCTTCGACAAGGCTGACATCACACAGATGCCTGCCGTGAAGGTGGCAGAAGACCAAAGCAAACTGGCTGACTTCCAAAACAGCGATTTCATCTCTGCTGAGAACCGGAAGGTGGAATTTAACAACCCGACTCTTGAATTTACCCACCGCACGGCACGCGTGACAATCGAACTGAAGCCCGGCACGGGATTCACGAGCGTGGACGGTGCCACGGTGAGCCTCGTGAGCCTGTCCGCCGATAACGGCAACCCGACTGCCATCAAGACCTACAACGCAAGCGGCAACACCTACGAGGCACTGACCGCCCCGCAGACCGTTGCGGCAGGCAAACCGTTCGTCAAGGTGGAACTCGGCGGCGGCACCTTCTACTTCCGCCCGCAGAACAACGTCGTATTAGAGGCTGGCAACCGCTATTCTTACACCGTTAAGGTGAACGCCACCGGCCTGACGTTAGAGGGTTGCACCATCGGCAGCTGGGCTGACGGCGGCGGCGAGAGCGGCGAGGCTGAGGATTTGGGCTACAACTACGACAGCAACACCAAGATCTACACGGTCTATAACGCAGACGGCCTGATGAATGTAGCCGAATTAGTGAACGGAGGTAAGACCGACATAAACATTACCCTCGACAAAAA
>ENA-OPXD01000111-OPXD01000111.1-human-gut-metagenome-genome-assembly--contig:-NODE-111-length-14160-cov-2.052464_pt1 | contig 14160 bp, 9 predicted proteins | sample MGYA00241518_ERZ502028 | MGnify/ENA primary metagenome ERZ502028 (study PRJEB25962, sample SAMEA2042007) | human gut metagenome | biome: human gut; feature: human-associated habitat; material: faeces... | reverse complement strand
AAATGGGTGCTGACACTTATTCGCTCTCAACAGGCGACATTTACTTTATTTCACCTAATCAGAGATACAAAATTAATAATACAGGCAACGCAAGAGTTGATGTTATTCTTCTTAACCTTTCAAATCCTGCATCGCTCACTCAGGAGTTTATTCCGCAGAGTCTGATCAGAGGTCTTGTAACAGGCAACTGCACTCACTTTGCAAAGGTTACGAGAGGCGACTACCGTTATAACAATCTTATTGACGATATGAACACGGTTATTTCTGCCGAGAACGAAAAGCACGAGTTCTTCCAGATTCTTGTTCACGGCAAAATGTACGACATTTTCTATATTCTTTTCTCATCGGGCCTTGTTAAGATTTGTGATGTTGAGGCTCAGGGCAAAAAGTACCGTGCTCTCCGCAGAATTACGGAATATATCAACAACAACTTCTGCGACAGCATTACTCTCGATACAATAGCTCAGACAACAGGTCTCAGCCGTTACTATGTGTCGCATCTCTTTAAGGAGCTTATGAATACAACATTTGTAAACTACCTTAACGAGCTCAGACTGACAAGAGCCGCAATGCTTCTTACCACAACGGACACTCCCGTTATCGAAATTGCAGGTATGTCGGGCTTCAACAACATTTCAAACTTTAACAGAGCGTTCAAAATGTACTACGAAACAACACCTTCAAAGTACAGAAGAGCCGAGAAACAGTCATTTTAAATAAGTATTTTCAAAATAAAAAGCCGGTGCATATGCGTCGGCTTTTGTTTATGGTAATAATTTGTCCGCTTAGGTAATATTGTTTAAAAAAGGCAGTTCATTTTTGTAGAATGCTTAAATTGAAAAGAAAAGCATACCGTGGTATAATTATTATATGTGTGACAGCGTGTCTTTTTGTGCGTCATTTGTGTTTAGAAGTATTAAACGGCGGTGAAACGATGAAGTTTTTTAATAAAAATATAAACAAGGTTTTGTCGGTTGTGCTTGTTGTAGTATCCGTTTTGGTAGTTTTGCAGTTCGTCTGCTCAAACGGTACTCTCAATGCCGGAGAAACTCCGACAGAATCGGCAATGGCAAGGGTAAATCCGAATATTCGGAAGATTGTTCCGACAACAACTGTTTCCGCAACAACCGTACCCGTTGAAACAACAACGGCAAAGCCTAAAGCAACCAAGGCAACAACTCAGCCTCAGACAAAAGCCACAAAGGCAACAAAAGCGACAACTCAGCCCGTGACAACAACACAGGCAACCGTTCCGTTTGCTACGGCAATTCCGCCGAAAGAGCCTGTTGATTACCAATCTCAATGGGACGCAGGTTATCTTGTGGCAATTGACAATCCGGACAAAACCTATGAATGCTCCAAGGTAACGCTTACCGATGAGGACAGGGATCTTCTTGAAAGGCTTTGCATGGGCGAATTCGGTTCGGGCGGTTTTATAGGAGCGGCACTCATTGCTCAGTCGGTAAAAGATGCAATGTGCTTTGACGGTTATCCGACAGTTGCCTCGGTTATCGAGAACTGCCATTATACCGGCAGTACCAAAATCGGCACAAATCAGGAATGTATTCAGGCGGTAAGCTATATCTTTGACGAAAACAAGGATGCCGTTCAGCACCGCATTATGTATATGTATAATCCCGATATGGTTCAGAGCGCTTTCCACGAAAGTCAGAACTATATCCTGACATATCAGACTGTCAGATTTTTTGACAGGTGGGGGTATTGACGAAAATCTTTGATTTTCGTCAGCTAAATTCACGCAAGCGTGAGCTAAATTTGCTACGCAAGCTAAATTATCCTACGGATAGCTAAATTGTCCTGACGGACAGCGCAAGCCCTGACGGGCAGGTAAAAGTTAATAGTGAAAAGTTACGGTCGGGAAGATACATTGCAAAATGCAAAGCTGTATTTCCCGACCGTTTATTTTATCATAAAACTGTATACTATGTCTTTGCACTGTTGTATACTATGTTACTACACTGCACATATTATCCGCCCGTACGGCGAGCCGCCGTTTCCAATTCGTGTAGATAGTTTGTGCAATGCTAAAACATATTATACCCGAGCGTAGTATTGTAGTTGTTCGCCCGTTCGTGTGCAATGCACACGATTGCACGCAATGCGTTCAAAATTGAATCCATAATTTGTGTTATTACCTACCGGTGTCCAATGAACGCCCATACCGTAATCAAAACTCAACAACCTCTTTTTCTTCAATTTTGTCTGTAGGTTCGGTTTTTTCTTCGGAATATTTATCCTTGAAACCGTCAATTACTTCGCATATGATTTTTGTTGATGTCATAAACATTACTCTGACTTTGAATTTTTTCTTGACATACTTATTGACTGCGCCGGCGCCCATTGTGCCGTTGGCTTTGGTGTACGGCGAATTTGCGATATAGCCGACCGTGCCGATGTTTTTCATCGTGACCTTAATTGCCTCGCTGTCATACGGGTTGTTGTGTTCCTTTTTGCATTTCAGCTTTTTACCGATGCTGAACGGATTGAAACCGTAGTAATATTTCATTCCCGTGATTGTAACATAAACCTTTTTCATAATAAATTCCTCCTTTGATTTTGTGGATTATCGTCTGTGGCGATTTCTGCGGTGGGTAGGTTCCTTTTTTATCCCCATAATCGTCTTTACAGAACTCGACACAGCGTATGCCGTGAAGATGTAGACACAGAAATTCAGCATTGTTATTCCTCCTCGTTTTCATTTGCCTTCCTTACTGTATCTATATTTTATCAAAAGAGGTGTCCGATAAAACGGACTTTGGTAATGACCGCAAGCGGTCATTACAGTGAAATTCGCCGTTGGCGAGTGAAATCTGACTTTGTCAGGTGAAATCGTCCCGTCGGACGGTGAAATTGCCCTATTGGGCAGTTGCGGTCGTGAAGACAGTCTGCAAAATGATAAGAAAAAGTTTCCAATTAATTTGATTCGCTATGCGAATCAATCTGTAGGATATAAAACAAAAATGCATCAGAGCCTTATCGGGCATCTGATGCATTTTATTTATCTGACTATCTTCTCAAATTACGGGCGGTGGTACACCACCAACCTTAATTTTCCATTTTCAATTTTCAACTTATAAACCGGGAACGGCGTCTCGCCGTTATTTAAGTGTTTTCATACATTGCTTGAATGTTTCAATTACATACCATGCTTCATCGTCTGTGAGAGTTGAGTTCATCGGGAGGGTGAGCTGGTTTTTGTGCATATTATACGCATTCGGATAATCGGTAATCTTGAAACCACGCTTGCTGTATGCCGAAAGCAACGGCAACGGCTTGAAGTGGACATTGCACATTACGCCGTGGTCAGCCATCATATTATAGAACTTGTTGCGGTATTCTGCGTCTTTGCCGATAAATCTTACAAAGTAAAGGTGACCGCTGCTGCGGTGGTTTTCATCGCAGTGATTAAGCACCTGAACAGGCAAATCCTTAAATTCTTCGTTGTAAAGCTTTATAAGCTGATGTCTGCGCTCAAGCATTTGATCGTAGCGTTCAAGCTGAGCCACACCGATTGCGGCAAGCACATCGGTCATATTACACTTGTACTGAGTGTCAACAACATCATATTCCCACGATGCGACTTTGTTTTTTTGATATGCGTCCTTGGTCTGACCGTGAAGCGAGAGAAGCATATACTGCTTGTACATTTCTTCCTCGTCAATTCCGTCATGTGAACGGTGAACAGCCGCACCGCCCTCGGCAGTTGTCATATTCTTTACAGCGTGAAAGCTGAAGTTTGTGAAGTCGGCAATTTCACCGCACATTTTACCGTGCCATTGCGCACCGAATGCGTGAGCGCCGTCAGCCATAACAATAACTCTGCCGAACTTTTCCTGAAGCTCGTTGCGTGGATTGAAAACGCCTTTCTTTCTTTCAACAGCCTCAAAAATACGGTCATAGTCGCACACAACACCTGCAAGGTCAACAGGAATGATAACCTTTGTATTGTGGTTGATTGCCGCCTCCATTTTATCGTAGTCCATTTCAAAGCTGCCGCTTTTGCAGTCAACCATAACAGGCTTTGCGCCCACATGGTAGATGATTGATGCGGTTGCCGTGTAGGTGTATGCCGGGACGATAACCTCATCTCCCGGACCGATGCCGAGAATACGCAGAGTAAGTTCGGCACAAGAGGTCTGCGATGAAAGACAGACAGCCTTTTCCGTGTGACATCTTTCTGCAATACGGCTTTCAAAAAGCTTTGTTTCGGGACCTGTTGTAATCCAGCCCGATTTCAGAACCTTTATAACTTCGTCAATTTCTGCCTGAGAAAGGTCAGGCGGCGAAAAGGGAATTTTTCTCATTTTAAATTTCTCCTCGGATACAGCCTGTGTTGAGCGTTGCCGCACACAAACTATAGACAAATCTGAAAATATTGCACTCTTTTAACCGAAACAAAAGTTGCAACCGATTGCAAGCAGTACAAAGGTGCGTCAGCTCATCGGAATTTCGGCAAAAGGTTAAATCTTTACTGAAATTCTAAGTTTCAATCGCCAAACGGGCAAACGACACCTATATTAAATTATACAACGCAAGTCATAAAAAGTAAAGTTCCAAAATACCCAAAATATACTCTGAAAATGCGGTTTTGTATGGTGTATGAGCCGTATTGCAGTTGATTTTCAGCTTTTTTCGCTTTCGGAGGCTTTCTTTTGCAGATATTTCTTTTTTGTTGCAAGACCGCCTCTTATGTGCCTTTCGCTTTTGTTTGTGTCAAGAATTTCCCTCACCTGTCGGTAAAGTGCAGGGTTAAGTACCTTTAGCCGTTGGCTGACATCCTTATGCACGGTGCTTTTGCTCACACCGAACTTTTTTGCCGTACTTCTCACGGTTGCCTTGCTTTCGATTATGTATTCACCGAGCATTGCCGCTCTTTCTTCTACGATACCTTTCACATACAGCCCTCCTGTCTGTCCTCCTTAGGGGGACATCTGTAATAGATTGTATGTGCAAAAAGCAGATTGTATGACGGTATAGTTTGGTGTATTTTATTGCGTTTTATTGTGTTTTATTGCGTTTTATCTGTAATTAAACTAAATTTTTGTATAAACAGACAAATTAGTGTTCATAACTTCGGTGTTTATGTGAATTGAATTGTTGTGTCTGTAAATGGTATAATTTAGTTGTAAAAGTCAGAGAAAATCAATTTTTTTTGTGCATTTTGCTTCTATGGCTTGAGAGGAGAAATACATATGAAAAATATTAAAAAAACAGCGGGTAAATTATTTGCAATGATTCTCACGGTGGCGGTTTCGGTATCCTGTGTGGTGTCAGCGGGCATTTTTACAGCTTCGGCATACACAGCGCCGAAAGAGGGCAAAATTTTTTATAACAAAGCAATACACAATAAATACAGCAAGGTCGAGAATACGATTCTTGACAGCCTTAAAAATTTTGACGATAAAATTGATATCAGCAGTCTAAATGTGCCGAGAAGTGATATTTCGGAAATTTTTAGGGTGCTGACATTGACTCATCCTGAGCTTTACTATGTGAATCAGGGATTTTCGTACTCCTACTATCCGTCAGAGGACACGATTACATCAATCCATCCCGAGTACACAATCAGCAAGAGCGAGTATGCAACACAGAAAAAGTTGCTTGATAAAGAAACCGAGAGAATACTTTCACTTGTAAAAGAGGATATGACCGATTCCGAAAAGGCTCTTGTAATCCACGATGAGCTTGCCATTATGAGCGAGTACAGCACATCAGATTACAACAAGGCTGATATTTACAATTCGCTTGTTGAAAAGACTTCCGTATGTCAGGGCTATGCGCTTGCGTATTCCTACATGCTTTCACTTGTCGGAATAGACTCCGAACTTGTTGATTCAAACTCAATGAACCATATGTGGAACAAGGTTCATATCGGCAACGCTTGGTATAATGTTGATGTTACATGGGATGATCCTATTAATGACAGACCGGGACACGCTCAGCATACATACTTCCTTTTGAGTGACAATGCCATTCAGAATCTTCCGTCAAAGCACTATGATTACACAATAAGCTACGGTGCAAATTCGACAAAATATGATAATTACGAAATCCATAATTTCGACACAAGGCTTTGCGAGGTTAACGGTGAATTTTACGGCTTTGTCAACAACAATTCTTCAGCTAACAAGGGTGCATTGTTAAAATACAAGCTTGACAGCAATACATATGAGAAAAAGCTGAAATTGAACGAAAGATGGAGCGCAGGCGGTAATTCCTACTGGCTAAATACATTTATGAGCCTTGAAAAATACAACGATACTCTGTATTTTAATACCTCCGACGCCGTGTATTCATACGATGTTGAAACAGGCAGACAGGCAGTTGCCGCATCCGATATCAACGGTGTGTCGGTGTCATCGGGCAAGCTTTGCTACGGTATGGTTCTCAATGGCGATGCAATGTATGTTGCCGTGTCGGATTCTCCTAACAACAAGGCAACTTTGCAGTATGTAAAAAGAGTTGACAAGGGCAACCTTGCAATCGGTATGACAAACTATGTTATGACTGCAAGCACCAATTCAGCCGAAAAGGCATATTACGGTGACGCAAACGGTGACGGCAAAATAAATATTGCCGATGCAACCGCAATTCAGAAAGCAATTGTGGGTATCGTCAATCAGAACGAGATAGAGCGTATAAACTCTGATGTAAACTTTGATTCCGATATTACCGTCATTGACGCAACCACAGTTCAGAGGTACATTGTAGGACTTATATAACGGCAAGCCGTTGGTAAATTGAAAATTTAGGACTGCGGTGGTACACCGCAGTCCTTTCCAGAAGATAGTTAGATTAGAAAATTGCATTGATGTCCGATACGGCATTGATGCAATTTTTGTTTTATTTATATAATTTTAATTTATACAAATCTTTGCGTGGTTATCTGCAGGCATATAATATCCGCTCATACAAATTTGCAACAACTTCCATATATACAAAAACGGTCGGGCAACAATGTTTTTCACTCTTGCAAATTGTCTTCCCGACCATAATTTTCCATTTTACATTTTTAATTTTCAATTTTATGCCCGAACCGTACACCGTTACTGTTCAATATCGCTATTGATTTACCCATGCAATTATGCTATAATTCTAAGGATATAGTGTATTAACGGAGGCTTTGGAATGCTGGATTCATATGTTGAAATTGACCTTGACAAAATCGGTGCAAATGCCCGTGCGATAACACAAAAATACAGCGACTACAAATATTTTATTGCCGTTCTCAAGGGTGACGGTTACGGTCACGGTATGGAAGTGGCAAATGAAATGTACAAAAACGGCATTAACTATTTTGCCGTGTCCTCTCTTGAGGAGGCTCAAAGCTTTCGTAAGGTCAACAAGGACGCTCCGCTTTTGTGCCTGCATCCGGTTCATCTTTCGAGAATTGAGGAGGCAAAGCGGCTTAATCTCACCATTGCCGTGAATGAGCTTGACTACCTCAAAAGGTTGCTTGATTTGAACATTGACTGCAATTTCAAGGTTCATCTCCAGATTGATACAGGCTTTAACCGCCTCGGCTTTAAGGATAAGGACGAGGTTAAAACTGCCGTTGATATGATTAACGGTTCAAATTTTGTTCTTGAGGGAATTTATCAGCATTTTGCAACAGCCGGAATTTTTGATCCCCATTGGGACGAGCAGGTCAGAAACTTCAAGGAGCTTACATCGCTTATTGATTTGAATAAAATCCCGATTGTCCATATGGGCAGTTCCGTTTCAATGCTCACCCACCCGAAACAGCCTTTTACAACAGGCGTGAGAATGGGCATTGCAATCTACGGCTACAATGTTGCCCCTGATTCTCTTTCAAATTCGCCAAAGGACAAACTCCGCAAAATGCGAAACAATTACTTCATTAAGAAGTACAACATCAGCGAAACATATTTTGATGTAAAGATAGATTTACAGCCGGCCATGAAGATGAAAACCCGTATTCTTCAGCTTAAAAAGGTGAACAAGGGCGAGTGGTTCGGCTACAATGCGTCATATACGGCAGATGAGGATATTATTCTTGCAATTCTTCCTGTCGGCTACAACAACGGCATCGGTCACGCAAATCACGGCAGAAGGGTTGTTATCAACGGCAAAAAATATCCTGTTGTCGGTGAGATGTGTATGAATATGACGGCTGTTAAGGTTGATTCATCGGTAAAAATTGATGACGAGGTAACACTCCTCGGTGACGGCATAACAGTTGGAATGTTCGGCAGAAGTTCGGGTATGGGCAATGCCGAGGCGCTTGTGAATATAGGCAAGAACAATCCGAGATTTTATGTAAAAGACGGTAAGGTTGTAAAGGAGAAGTAAGATGGCATTTTCGGTACACAAATGGCTTTTGAATAAATTCAGAGATATTAACCACAGCAGAATGGATAAGCACATTGACATTATCGCCAAGAACAGCGGTAAGTCAAAGGCTTATATCAAGTTCGACATAATCCGTAACTTTCTCATCAGAGGCACAGGCTACACGGACTATTTCCGTTGCGATTTTATCAACCTTTCGGCTAAAGAGAAAAAAACCTTTGTAACTGCAAAAACTTTCTACAAAATTCTTGAATATCTCAACGATGAGGAATATATCGTTCTTCTTCGTGACAAGCTTGTTTTTGACGAGCTTTTCAAAAAGTATCTCAAAAGAGATTTCATCAACCTTCGCACAGGCAGTAAGGAAGATTTCAAGAAGTTCCTTGACGGCAGAGAAACCGTTTTTGCAAAAGATCCGACAGGCGAGGGCGGTCACGGCATTTCAAAAATCACCGTTGCCGATGTAAAGGACAGCGACAAGCTTTATGATGAACTCAAGGCAAACGGTCAGCTTCTTGTTGAGGAAGCAATCGTTCAGAGCGATGACCTCAACGAAATCAATCCGTGCGTTGTAAATTCATGGCGAGTTGTTACGCTCTATAAGGACGGCAAGGCACATATAATAAATAACGCTCTCCGTATCAATCAGGACGAGTCAAATGTTATCGGCTGTACAAATGACCTCTACCTCAGCCTTGATGCAGACGGCAGAATCGACAGTAATGTAATTGACGACTACGGCAATGTTTATGACAAACACCCGATGACAGGCAAAAAGTTCTCCGAGGTTAAGATTGCAGGCGTTCGAGAGGCTCTTGACATGGTTGTTGAGGCAGCGGAAAAGATTCCGCAGGTGAGATATATCGGTTGGGATATCGCCTTTTCAAAGAACGGTCCCGTTATGGTTGAGGGCAACGAGTACCCGGGCTACGGACTTTTGCAGTTCTATAAACTAAAAGGCAAACGCACAGGCCACCTGAAAGAAATAGCCGATGTCCTCGGTGACGAGATGAATAACATTAAGCTTTGATTATTCAGCCAAAAACTTTATAATAAAAACAAAAAACAGCACCGATATGACTGACCCGACCCCCAAAAGTTAGACCTAAAAAATCTAACTTTTGGGGGTCGGGTCACAGGACAAAGTATCTGCCCTTGATTATAATTTAGTCAAGGGCAGTTTTATTTTTACAAATTATTTTGTTCAAAATCGATTACGATGATTTTGCTCTTGCTTTTTGATTAAGCCTTACAAACACTTTGCATTGTTCAATACACACTTCTTTTTGCTCTGCTGTAAGACTGCGAAATACTCTTAATAGTTCATCCTCCTGACGAGAAGAGGCTTTGTTGGTTCGACACCCCAAAAGATAATCTATTGAAACACTAAAATAAATTGCAAGAGATTTTAATGTAGTAAAATCGGGTTCACGGGTATTCTGAACATAACTGCTTACTGTTGAGGGAGCTATATTTAATTGTGAAGCTAATTCTTTTTGTGTAATGCCTCGTTCGTCAATTAAAATCCTTAATCTATCACCAAAATTCATTAAATCACCTCGTATATATCTTATATGGTATTGACAAAAATTTTTAGATAATAACACGAAATGCGTTGACAGTTTACGAAACGAGTAATATAATAAAACTAATATACTATATTGACACGGAGGTATGAATATGTTACGGCAACAAACAGAACAGCAAACAAATGAATATCAAAAAGTAAAGAATAAGAACAGCAAATTTTTTCAGATTTTAAGTGTTATTCTGATTATTTTACTTTTGCTTGGCACAATAGGTTTTGTTGTGTTTAAGGGTGATTCAAAAGTAGAAAACGGACTTTCTGCATATGAATTGGCTGTAAAATACGGCTATGGGGGAACTGTGCAGGAATGGCTTGATTCTCTTTCAGGCAAATCTGCCTATGATATTGCGGTAGATAATGGCTATTCAGGCACTGAAAAAGAATGGATATCTGCACTTGAAGCTTCATCAAAGCAGGATGGTGCAAGCATAAAGACCGCTTCTTTTTCGTCGGATGGTGAATTGCTTATAACCTTGTCCGACAATTCTGTCTTAAATCTCGGCAAAGCTATAGGTGCTGACGGCAAGAATGGCGCTAATGGCAAGGACGGTACAAACGGAATTAACGGCATTAACGGTAAGGATGGCGTCAATGGTTCTAATGGCAAAGATGGCAAAAACGGAACTAACGGTAAAAATGGTGTTGACGGTAAAGACGGAGCAAACGGTTTAAATGGTGCTGACGGCATTAACGGTACTAACGGTAAAGACGGTGTAGACGGAAAGAACGGTACAAATGGTATTGACGGTGTTGGCATTACAAATGCAAGTATCAATTCTGACGGTCAGCTTGTACTAAACTTTTCAGACGGAAAAACTGTTAATCTTGACAAGGTTGTCGGGATGAACGGTACTGACGGCGTCAGTGTTTCAAATTCTGAAATCAATTCTAACGGTGAGTTGGTTCTTACATACTCAAACGGACAGCGTTCAAACCTTGGTGTAGTTGTCGGTGCTGATGGTAAAGACGGACTTAACGGAGCAGACGGTAAGAATGGCATAGATGGCACTAACGGTGTTGATGGTAAGGACGGAAAAGACGGCATTAACGGTGTTGATGGCAAAGATGGAAAAGACGGTAAGGATGGTACTAACGGTATTGATGGTAAAGATGGAAAAGACGGTAAGGATGGTACTAACGGCATTGATGGTAAAAACGGTACAGATGGTATTAGCGTTATAAAGTCCGAAATCAACTCAAAGGGCGAATTAGTCTTAACTTATTCAGACAATGCAGTTGCTAATCTTGGCATTATAGTAGGTGCTGATGGCAAAGACGGTATCAATGGCGCTGATGGTAAAGATGGAGTTGACGGCATTAACGGCACTGATGGTAAAGACGGCGTCAGTGTAACTAACGCTGAAATCAATTCAAACGGTGAGCTTGTACTTTCCTATTCGAACGGGCAACGTTCTAATCTTGGAAATGTAATAGGTACAAACGGACTTGACGGCAAGGATGGAAAAGATGGCGTCAACGGAACTAACGGCACAGATGGCAAGGATGGTAAAGATGGCACAAACGGTATTGATGGTAAAGACGGTATAAGTGTTGTAAAATCGGAAATCAATTCAAAGGGCGAACTTGTTTTAACCTATTCAGATAATACTGTTTCTAACCTTGGTGTTGTAGTTGGTGCTGATGGCAAAAACGGTATCAATGGTGCTGATGGTAAAGACGGTAAAAATGGAATAGATGGTAAGGACGGCGCTAACGGTAAAAATGGTCTTAACGGAAAAGACGGCAAAGATGGTGTCAACGGTGCTGACGGTCAGGACGGAGTTGGTATTCAGAATATAATAATCAATTCAGATAATGAACTCGAAATTACTCTAACAAGCGGTACACAATTAAATCTCGGCAATATTAAGGGTGCGGACGGCAAGGATGGTACAAACGGTGTTGACGGTAAAAACGGTGCTGATGGCAAAGACGGTACTAACGGAACAAATGGCGCAGACGGAAAGGATGGCATCGGAATTACTGAAACAACAGTAAATTCTGTCGGTGAACTTGTTATTAAGTATTCAGACGGAACATCTACAAATCTTGGTACAGTTGTAGGAATTAACGGTCAGGACGGAAAAGACGGTCAAAACGGTACTGATGGTAAGAATGGTAAAGATGGTACTAACGGTAAGGATGGTATCGGTGTTACAAAATCAGAAATCAATTCTGACGGAGAATTAGTAATAACTTATTCTGATGGAACTTCTTCTAATCTTGGTGTTATAGTTGGTGCTAATGGCAAAGACGGAGTTGATGGTAAGGACGGAAAAGACGGTCAAAATGGTGCAGACGGCAAAGATGGAAAAGACGGTCAGGATGGCAAAGACGGCATTGGCATTTCTAATGTAGTTATAAATTCAGACGGTGAATTGGAACTTGCTTTCTCCGATTCATCAAGTATTAACCTCGGCTGTATTGTCGGAAAAGACGGCAAGGACGGTATTAACGGAACTGATGGCAAAGATGGTGCAAATGGCGCTGACGGTAAAGATGGTGCTAACGGTGTTGACGGTAAAGACGGTATCGGAATTGCCAATGTAACAATTACTGATGATGGTGTTTTGAATGTTGAACTTACAAACGGAACAACACTAAATCTCGGAAGTATCAAGGGCAAAGACGGTATTGGTATTTCAAAATCAGAAATCAATGCTGACGGAGAATTTGTACTTACATATACAAATGGTCAATCTACTAATCTCGGAAAAGTTGTAGGAGCAGACGGCATTAACGGTACAAATGGTGCAGATGGTAAGGATGGTATAAACGGCGCTGACGGTAAAGACGGCACAGGCATTGTCAATGTAACGATTTCTGCTGAAGGTGCTTTGAGCGTTGAATTATCCAACGGTACTGTACTTAACCTCGGTAACATTAAGGGTGCTGACGGCATAGGTGTTTCTAAGTCAGAAATCAATTCAAACGGTGAGTTGATATTGACTTATACAAGCGGAGAAACTGCAAAACTCGGTGTTGTCGTTGGTGCAAAAGGGGCTGACGGAACAGATGGAGCTGACGGAAAAGACGGAATTGGTATTAAGACTGTTACTTTGTCAGCTGATGGTGAATTGAGTATTCTTCTCACCGATAACACAGTGTTAAACCTCGGTAATGTCAAAGGCGAAAAGGGTGACACAGGAGAAAAAGGTGAAAAAGGAGATAAAGGTGCTGACGGCAAAGATGGTGTTGATGGTAAAGATGGCAGAGGTATTGCCGATATGGCAATTATCAATGGAGAAATTGTTATAACTTATACTGACGGAACAAAATCGGTTATTGGAAAAAGTGATGATGTTATTTTAAATGAAAGTGATACACTTGAATTCACTCTTCTTTCTGACGGAACTTATGCCGTAACAGGATGTTTGGTTGATAATCCAACAGAAATCACAATACCATCAAAATTTAACGGTAAATTTGTTACCAAGATATATAGTAATGCATTTGAGAATATTATAACTTTGAAAACTGTTAATATTCCAAATAGTATTCTTAGTATCGGCACCCGTGCCTTTTATGGTTGCAACACTTTAAAAAATGTAAACATCAGCACTGACAGTGAATTGCAGGAAATAGCAGGCTATGCTTTTTATGGTTGTTCTGCATTAACAGATATTTACTTCCCAACTTATGTTGATTATATCGGAGCTTACGCATTTTATCAGTCGGGATTAACAACAGCCGTTTTTGAGTGTCCTACGAATTGGAATTTGTTTGGTAAATGGAATAATGGTTATCCTGCACATTTATCTCCAACAGATTCAGCAAATGCTGCAAAAGCTTTATCAACAAATTATACTTCTCACACATCATCGGATTTTTACAAAAATGCATGGATACGAAATGACTCATATTCTAACGGATCAATTGTTGGCACATATGAGCGTGAACTATAATAATAAAAAGTAAAAAAGAGAAATAAAAAATAATAAAACAGCCTGAGTAATTTTGTCTTGGATACTCAGGCTATTTTCATATCATATTCAAATTGTAAATCAGTATAATATCACGAAAAATCAGGTCATCCGAGGGAAATTTGGGGGAAATATGTAAGAAAACAAATATTGAACATAAAAAGAAAAACGGCAAAACCTTAGTGGTTAAGCCGTTTCTTAGTGGTTGCGGGAGCCGGATTTGAACCGACGACCTTCGGGTTATGAGCCCGACGAGCTACCAGACTGCTCCACCCCGCGTCAAATTGTGAGCATATGATATAGTTTGAACGCTCC
>ENA-OPXD01000096-OPXD01000096.1-human-gut-metagenome-genome-assembly--contig:-NODE-96-length-15755-cov-2.012866_pt1 | contig 15755 bp, 15 predicted proteins | sample MGYA00241518_ERZ502028 | MGnify/ENA primary metagenome ERZ502028 (study PRJEB25962, sample SAMEA2042007) | human gut metagenome | biome: human gut; feature: human-associated habitat; material: faeces... | reverse complement strand
AGCGTCGTGCGGCTCTTTTCGGCGAAAAGAGTGAGGAGGAAAAAGCAGCCGAATGCGATTTTGTGTGGGTGAAAATTTCACCGGTGGCAAAAAAGTTTGCCGACGAGCTCACTCACCGTGATTTTCTCGGTACGCTTATGGGGCTCGGCATCAAGAGAGAGACAATAGGCGATATTCTCACGGATGATAATTGCGGATACGTTTTTTGCGAAAAAAAGGTTGCACGCTTTGTGCTTGACAATCTTGATAGGGTCAAGCACACCACGGTGCGATGTGAGATTACCTTATCTCCTCCGGACTCTGTCGGAGCCTTGCCGGAGGAACGGACGGTTACGGTGCCGTCTCTGCGGCTTGACGCGATGGTTGCCGCGGTTTATAAAATATCGCGCAGCGAGTCACAGCAGCTTTTTATGCAAAAGCTTATATTTGTAAACGGCAAAATGACCGTCAATTCATCATATATACCGAAAGAGGACGAGATAATATCGGTGCGGCACAAGGGACGGTTTGTGTTTTGCGGCAAAATCGGAGAGACAAAAAAACAGCGTCTTAAAATCTCCGTCAGAGTTTTTTGAAATACGTACAAAAAATCGGACTGTAAAAACGTGCTTTTTACAGTCCGACATATTTTTATATTGTGATTATGAGTTTTGGTCTATCTGCTCCTGCAAATTAGGTATCAGAACCTTTTGTGTAAGTAAAAATACCGTCAGCCCGTCCTTTAAGGTACAACCGTCATTTCCCGTATAGCCGCCGGTACGGCTTACCTTGGAACAATCGGCGTTTACGTAATAAACGTATTTAAGCGTGTCGGCGTTTCTTATGAGCTTGCCGTTTTCGTCTCGGCTGCCGTTAAATTGCCAGATGTAGTTACTGTCTCTGCCCTTTACCGAATATGCGGTTATAAGACCTTCGCGGTCAATTCCGTATTTTGCGACTACGGCGTCAACAAATTTGTTGTCCGTATCGAAGTCAAGCTGCGAATCGCCGTATTGTGCTTCGTATTCCGTTGTTTCCGTGCTGACTGCGGCGGGAGCCGTGCTTTGAGGCTTTGCGGATTCGGCCGTGGTTTTTTCAACCTTTTTTGTTGTCGTTTCAACGGGAACGGTTGTTTCGGAATATGAGACGGCAGGTGTGGTATAATCCTCCTGCTTTTTTTTGCCGCAGGAGCAAAGACACGCGAGCATCAGCAATATACATAATGAGATTTTAAAGTGCTTCATAACAAATCCTTATAAAAAATCAAGCGGTGTAACCGAAATTACACCGCTTGTCGATTGGCTTGATTATTTGCCGCCGATGATGCGGCAATGGCAGAGCCTTCGGTAGCAGAGAACACACCGCCGATGATGCCGCCGATGAGACCCATTATAGCGTCGATGATAGGCTTAAGGGTCGGAAGCACGTTAGCCTCAAAGAAGCCCTTGATTGTTTCAAAGATAGAACTGAAATCCATGGATTATCTCTCCTTTTTTTTAATTGGGTTTAGGATCCTTCCTGTGTATAATATAACAGAGAAAATAAAAAAAGAAAAGAACTTTTTTTGAAAAAAACGTTACAAAATTAAACTGCTTATATTGGTAAAAACTAACAAGTCGGGCCGGAGTGTTGATTTGCTGTGTGCAATGAGGCGGATGTTTTTATTGTAAGAAAAGACATTTTGTGATACAATAATATTGTTGCTGCAGAGGTATCGGGCAGATACGGCGGCAGAATACAAATATGTTCGGGAGAGTGCTCTTATGGCTCTTAAAATAGGTGCGCTGATTATAGCCGCAGATAATAAAAAACGCGAAAAACCCATTTATATGTGTGAGGCTTTGTCTTTGCCGCTCATTTCGTATGTGAAGTCGTATGCCGAAAAGGCTGATGCGGAAAAAACGGCAATTATAATTGAAAGTGATAGCTCCGGTGTCGAAGCAATAAAGGGCGACAGCCGGGTGTTTGTATCGCCGGATGCCGAAAATGACAGCGATTTTCTGCTTGCAGCCGACGGCTTTGCAGACGAATTTGACTATGTATATGTTCTCTATGGAAATGTACCGCTTATGAGCGGCAGCTCTCTTAAAAACGCGCTTTCTCTCTGCGTGAACGAGGGAAATGAGGCGGCCGCCGTCTTTTCAAGACAGCCTAATGGTGAGGACGTGACCGGAGCGTATGTGTTCTCTTCGAAAAAACTCATGACACTCATTAAAAACGGCGCATCTCGCTCTGCCGAGGAGCTTTTTCGCGCCTGTGATAAAAAAACACGGTTCCAAACCGATTGCAGATGCGAAACGAGTGCCGTCTATGATATGTGCTCACTTCACGAAATCAGCGAGACTGTTCGCTTAAGAGAGATAGAGCATCAGCTTGACTGCGGTGTAAATATCCCGTGCTTTGACGGAGTTATGATTTCCCCGAACGTAAAAATCGGCGAGGGTACACTGATTTTGCCCGGCACGATTTTACGCGGAAACGTAACGATAGGCAAAAACTGCACCGTAGGGCCCAATACGCTTCTTCACAATACAACTGTCGGCGATGATGCGTATTTAAACAGCGTTCAAAGCTTTGACGCAAGGATAATGAGCGGCGTAAATATAGGTCCGTTTGTTCACATAAGGCCCAATTCGGTGATAGGCGAAAAGGTGCATCTCGGCAACTTCGTCGAGGTGAAAAATTCCAATATAGATACCGGCACAAAGGTTTCGCACCTTACGTATGTCGGCGACAGCGACGTGGGCAAGAGGGTAAACTTCGGCTGCGGAACGGTAACGGTCAACTATACAGGCAAGGCGAAATTCAGAACCACCATAGGCGACGATGCGTTTATAGGCTGCAACACAAATCTTGTAGCTCCCGTGACGGTCGGTGACGGCGCATATACCGCGGCAGGCTCCACAATAACAGAGGACGTTCCCGGCGATTCGCTCGGTATAGCAAGAGCACGGCAGGTTAATAAGATAGGCTGGTGCCTAAAAGATAAATAAGGACAGGTAAACACAATAATGTTAGGCAGATTCAAAAAAACGGAAGCTGTCGGCGCACCCGAATTTTTGGTGGCAGGACTCGGTAACCCCGAGAAAAAATATACCCTGACACGTCATAATTCGGGGTTTTTGTGCGTTGACTTTCTTGCCGAAAAGCACGGTTTTAAAATAAGTAAACTCAAGTTCAAGGCGGTTATAGCCGATACGGTTATAAACTCGCACCGCTGCATTGTAATGAAGCCGCAGACCTATATGAATTTAAGCGGAGAGGCCGTAAAGGCCGCGGCGGATTTTTATAAGATACCTCCGGAAAAAATCATTGTGATTTTTGACGATATATCGCTTGACGTAGGCAGACTGAGAATACGCCGCAAGGGCTCAGACGGCGGTCATAACGGTATAAAGAGCATAATATCCTGTATAGGCAGTCAAAATTTTCCGAGAGTCAAAATCGGCTGCGGCAAAAAGCCTCATCCCGATTACGACCTTGCCGCATGGGTTCTCTCCGAGTACAAAAAGGACGAGGCACCGGAGCTTAAAAAGGCACTTGATAATGCCTGCTGTGCGGTGGAGCTTATTCTGGACGGCAAAACAGACGAAGCCATGAACAAATATAATTCCTGAAGGAGCTTTAATTTAATATGTCAGCATTTGCTGAGGTCTTAAAGACCTCGCCCGAATATAAGACGCTCGAAAAGGCGGTAAAAAGCAAAAAACTGCCTGTCGGAGTTCTCGGCGTTTCGGGAATCCATAAGGCTCATATTATAAATTCGCTCTGCGGTAATTTAGATCGCAGGGCTCTTGTCATTATGCCCGACGAAGCGGCTGCGACGAAGCTTTGCGAGGACTTGCGTGTTTTCGGTAAGAATTCGTTTCTGTATCCGGCGAGGGATTTTTCGTTTACCTCGGCGGAAAATCGTTCCCACGAATATGAACAGCGCCGTATAAATGCGCTCACAAATATTTTAAACGGCACCGCCGATATAGTGGTTTGCTCCGCAGAGGCGGCGGTTCAGAGGACTATTCCGCCCGAGGACTTAAAAAAACATTCGCTTACGATAAGGCGAGGCGAGGATATTAAGCTCGGTGACATAACGAGTGTGCTTCTTTCCGCAGGCTATACGAGAGCCGATATGGTGGAGGGAGTAGGTCAGTTTTCCGTGCGCGGAGGAATACTCGACCTGTTTTCGCCCGACGACCAAAATCCCGTCAGAATAGAGTTTTGGGGCGATACCGTTGACACCATGGCTCATTTCGACATAATGTCGCAGCGAAGAACCGACAATGTTGATAAGCTGACACTTATGCCGTCAACCGAGATAGTCTTTTCGGGCGGCGACGACTTAATGAAAAAGATTACCGCATTTTATGATACCGTAAAGGGTAAGGGAGCCAAAAAGGCTCGCGAAATGCTGCAAAAGGATATAGACAGGCTCAAAAACGGCGTGAGCTTAATCTCTGCCGATAAGTATCTTCCGCTCGCTTACGAAGAGAATGCGACGATTTTAAGCTATGCCGATTCGCTTTTGCTTATTGTTTGCGAGAGTGCCGGAGTCAAGGAAAAGGCAAACACCGCAATAAAGCTCCAAAACGAGGATATCAAATATCTCCTTGAGGACGGCGAGCTTTGCCGCGGACTCGACGAGTTTACGATGACCTTCCCGGAGCTTACACGCGAATATGAAAAAAAGGATACTGTTTTTCTCGACGATTTTGCGCGCGGTTCGTTTGACGTACCGGTACGCGACCTTGTAACGTTTACGGCGTCAACACTTCCCGTATGGAACGGAAAGCTCGACATACTCTTGGACGATTTGTCTCCGCTTGTTCAAAAGGACTCGACGGTTGTGGTAATGGGAGGAACGGAAAAGGCTGCAAAAAACCTTGCCGAGGACCTCGAAAACGAGGATGTTCCGGCACTTTATTTTCCGCTCGAGCCTGCCGAATTTCCGCGTGGCAGAGTTTCGGTTTTGCCCGGTGCGCTCTCGGGCGGCTTCGGCTATCCGCACGAAAAATTTTATGCCTTTACCTATGGCAGAAACGCCGTTGCGTCCAAAAAAAGAAAAAGCAGGAGCGGTTTTAAAAAGGGACAGAGCCTCCACTCGCTTGACGAGCTTAAAAAGGGCGACTACGTTGTTCATTCGCTCCACGGTATAGGCGTGTTTGACGGCATCAATAAGCTTGAGGTCGGCAAAATAACCAAGGATTATATCAAAATCAAGTATGCAAAGGGCGACGTTCTGTATGTCCCGGTAACGCAGCTTGACCTTGTCTCAAAATATATAGGCCCTCACGAGGACGACGGCAGAACAGTAAAGCTGAATAAAATCGGCGGCAAGGACTGGGAAAAAACGAGAAATAAGGTTCGTGCCGCAGTCAAGGATATGGCGGATCAGCTCATAGCCCTGTATTCAAAAAGGCAAAACAGCCCCGGCTATGCATTTTCTCCGGATATAGATATGCAGAGCGATTTCGAACGGCGGTTTGAATATGACGAGACGTCCGATCAGCTCAGAGCAATCGATGAAATAAAGGGCGATATGGAAAAGCCTTATCCCATGGACAGACTTCTCTGCGGCGACGTCGGCTTCGGAAAAACCGAGGTCGCGCTTCGTGCGGCTTTTAAATGCGCGGCAGACGGTAAGCAATGCGCGATACTTGTTCCCACAACAATTCTCGCGTATCAGCATTACCGTACCATACTTAAAAGATTTGACGGTTTCCCTGTCGAGATAGAGATGCTGTCACGCTTCAGAACTCCTAAGGAGCAGGAGAAAATACTTAAAAATTTGAAGCGCGGCTCGCTCGACATAATCGTAGGCACGCACCGTCTTGTTTCAAAAGATGTAAAATTTAAGGACCTCGGCCTTTTAATAGTCGATGAGGAGCAGCGCTTCGGCGTGGCTCAAAAGGAGAAGCTCAAGGAGCTGTTCCCAACGGTTGATGTTTTGACCTTGTCGGCGACGCCTATTCCGAGAACGCTTAATATGGCTATGACCGGCATACGCGATATGTCCGTAATAGAGGAGGCTCCGCAGGACAGATACCCCGTTCAGACATATGTTATAGAGCATGATATGGGAATTCTCTGCGAGGCCATGGAGAAGGAACTTCGCAGAGGCGGTCAGGTATATTATCTCCACAACCGTGTCGAATCAATCGAAAGCACGGCGGCTAAGATAAAGGAAATGATGCCGTCGGCTCGTATAGCCGTGGCGCACGGCCGAATGGGCGAGGAGGAGCTGTCTGAAATCTGGCGTGACTTGCTTGAGGGCGACATAGACATACTCGTTTGCACCACCATCATTGAGACGGGCGTCGATGTTCCGAATTGCAATACGTTGATTATCGAGGACGCCGACAGGCTCGGACTCGCCCAGCTTCATCAGATACGTGGAAGAGTCGGCAGAAGCACACGCAGAGCGTCGGCATATTTCACGTTTAAGCGTGGCAAGGAATTGTCGGAAATAGCGAACAGACGACTTTCGGCAATAAGGGAATATACCGAATTCGGCTCCGGCTTTAAGATTGCCATGCGTGACCTTGAAATCCGCGGAGCGGGCAACGTCCTCGGTGCGCAGCAGCATGGCCATATGGAGGCGGTAGGCTACGATATGTACTTGCAGCTTCTCGGTGAAGCCGTGGAGGAGGAAAAGGGCGAAAAGCCGATTTCGCGTAAGAAGGAGTGTCTCATAGATATGCAGATAGACGCTCACATTCCCGATAATTACATCAAGAGCATTCCTCAGAGGCTTGCGGTTTATCGCAGAATTGCGGACATTAAAAATACCGAGGATGCAGAGGACGTTAAGGATGAGCTTCGCGACCGATTCGGTGAAATTCCGCAGTCGGTTCAGGGTCTTATCGATGTTTCGCTTCTTCGTAATACCGCCGCCGCAAAGGGTATATACGAAATAGGGCAAAAGGGCAATTCCGTTATCCTTTATGTGAACGATATAGATACAAATACGGTTTTGAACCTGTCATCCATGATGCGCGGCAGAGTGTCTATAATGGATTACGGCAAAAAGCACATCGCGGTAAAGATTGCCGATGGTCAGTCGCCGCTCGATACGCTCAAGGAAATATTCGGATATATGGTGTTCTGATTATGAAGATAGCTGTTGTTTGCGACTCTTTTAAAGGGAGTCTTACGTCAAAGGATGCTTGCGCCGCGGTTAAAGACGGACTTCTTCGGTGTAACAAAAATTTTGAGGTGCTTTCTCTGCCGTTTGCCGACGGCGGAGAGGGGACCTCTCGCTGTTTTTACGATATACTCGGAGGGCAGCTTCGAAAAGCGGCGGTGCACGATCCTCTGCTTCGTGAAATCACGGCGGAATACACAGTTTTGCCCGATGGTACCGCTGTAATCGATGTAGCCTCGGCAAGCGGGCTGACGCTTCTCAAGAGCAGCGAGCGCGACGCCGTGAAGGTGTCGTCATTGGGAAGCGGAGAACTGATTTGCGACGCTGCGGAGCATGGGGCAAAACATATAATTCTCGGACTCGGCGGCAGTGCTACCACGGATGCGGGGACGGGCATTTTGTATGCCCTCGGTATGCGGTTCTTTTCGGAGGACGGCGTTGAGGTTTTGCCCGACGGTCAAAATATGATAAGAGTTAAGAAAATACGGCGAACCGAGAATTTTGAAAGATTCAAGGATATAAAGTTCACTCTCGCGTGTGACGTCACAAATCCTCTGTGCGGAGAAAACGGAGCGGCTTATGTTTTTTCTCCGCAAAAGGGAGCCTTAAAGAACGATGTGGAGCTTTTGGACGACGGCTTACGAAATATAGGAGAGATTTTTGAAAAAGCGTCCGGCAAAAAGATTATAAATCTTCCGGGAGCCGGAGCTGCGGGCGGCATCGGCGGTGGATTATCCGCCTTTTTGAACTGTGAGCTCCAAAGCGGATTTGATGTGCTGGCAAGGGCTGCATCGCTTGAGGATAAAATACGTCGCTCCGATGCGGTTATAACAGGCGAGGGCAAGACGGACAGGCAAACCCTATTCGGCAAGCTTCCTAAGAGGGTCTCGGACATAGCCGGAAAATTCGGCGTTCCGTGTATCCTTTTGAGCGGCGACGTCGAAAACGATATTTCCGCCGAGGAACTCGGAGTATGCGAAATACATAAAATAAAGGAAAACGGTATAAGCCTTGAGCATTGTATGAAAAACGCCGCCTCGCTTTTGTCCGAAAGAGCCTTTGCGATAGGCAAAAACTCAAAAATAATAAATAAGCAATATAGCAGAAAACAAGAGAAAATACGAGAAAACGAGAGATAAATCATATAATCGTTAAAATATTGAAAAAACGGTGTTGACGAAATCGTTTCTTCGTGATAATATATTCGGGCAATAAAAAAGAAATAATTATTCGGAGGTTATGTTTTATGTCAACTTATATGCCTAAGGCTGCCGACATCAGCCGTAACTGGTATGTTCTTGATGCTGACGGCAAAACCCTCGGTTCCGTTGCTGCAGAGGCTGCTACGCTTCTTCGCGGCAAGCCGACATTTGCTCCTCACGCTGACTGCGGCGATCACGTAATCGTAATCAACGCCGGCAAAATAGTTCTTACAGGCAACAAGCTTGAAAAGAAAATGTACTATCATCACACCGGTTATATCGGTAACATGAAGAAGATTCAGTATAAGACCCTTATGGCTGAAAAGCCCGAATTTGCTCTTAAAAAGGCAGTTAAGGGTATGCTTCCCGATAACTCACTCGGCAGAAAGCAGCTTACAAGACTTCGTATCTTCAAAGACGGCGAACACACACATGAGGCTCAGAAGCCCGAAGTTAAAGAATTCTGAGAAAGGGAGGCAAAAATAAATGTACGAGACTAATCCTTATTTTTACGGCACAGGCAGAAGAAAGAAGTCGGTTGCAAGAGTTCGCGTTTATGCAGGCTCAGGCAAAATAACGATAAACAATCGTGATATCGACGATTATTTCGGCCTTGAAACACTTAAACTTATAGTTCGTCAGCCTCTCGCTCTCACTGGCACAGCTGACAAATTCGACATCGTCTGCAACGTTCAGGGCGGCGGTGTAACAGGCCAGGCAGGCGCAATTCGCCACGGCCTTTCAAGAGCTCTTCTTCAGTACGACGAAAATCTTCGTCCGGCACTCAAGAAGGCCGGCTTCTTGACTCGTGACCCGAGAATGAAAGAGAGAAAGAAATACGGTCTCAAAGGCGCTCGTCGCGCACCGCAGTTCTCAAAGAGATAATCGGTTACGATTTTTCAATCAAATACTTCAAAAGCCACGGGAAATCAACGGTTTTCCGTGGCTTTTTTTATATAGCGATACCATAACGGCTTCTTTGCATAGACCGAGAAAAGGATTTTGCGTTCGGGTCGCTGTGTTTTAAAATTTCCCCCAAAAAGCCTTGACAGGTAACCGAACGGCTACTGCTATTTGGAAGTGAATTTATGACGGGAGATACAAAGGAGCGTATTTTGGAAACCGCGCTTTTTGAGGCAATGTACAATGAATTGCCTCCGCGATAAAAAGAGCTTGCGGTTTTTGTCCTGTACGATGGCGAGACTAAAAGCATTGTCGAGAAATTGTCTGTTATTTAACAAAAAAACAGCCTAAACTATTGCAATTATTGTTGAAATATTATATAATCTGCTCATTGATTAAACAGAAATTAAATTTGGGGGATAACTATGAGCTGGACATTATATTGGGTGCTTTTGGCAATCGGCATTGTTATGACAGGTATATTTTTGTTCTTGCGTGTTAAAAAGGGCGGAATTTCCGCACTGTATGCCAAGGCGGCGGCGAGTCTCTGTTTTATTTCAACCGCTTTTGCCGCAACAAGCGCAAACCGCGACAATCTTCAATTCGGCCTTTGGGTGGCGTTTGGACTTATACTCGGAATGGTCGGCGATATTTGGCTTGACTTGAAATGGATTTATTTGCAGGATAAGGATTCATATCTTTATTCCGGCTTTATCTCATTCCTTTTAGGTCACATCTGTTTTAACGTGGCGATTTATAAAAGCTACAGATTTACCGGCAAAACACTTGCAGTTTCCATAGGCGTATCGCTTCTCATAGCTCTCGGCAATATATTGACCGAAAAGCTTATGAAAAATCATTTCGGCAAGTTTAAATTTATTGTATTTCTCTATACCTTCTTCCTGGCGTTGACTATGGTTTCGGCCATTATAGCGGCAATTGCCACCGGATTTGAAAAGGTTTGGGTTGTTATGGCTGTAGGCGGTGTCCTCTTTACTCTGTCCGACGCCGTGCTTTCGGGTATGTACTTTGCCGAAAACAAGAATACAAAGTTTAACATATTCTTAAACCATATCTTATACTACGCAGCTCAGTTTACGATGGCGGCGACAATCCTTTGCATTAAATAAAAAAAACGGTGGGAGCTCAAATTTAGTTCCCACCGTATTTTTATATCCGCCTTTAGTTAAAAAATAACTAAGCTTTAATTATTATATTTTTAATGCTTCAGTCCTGAAATGACTTTAAGGCGTCAATCGTATTTTGTATCAGCTCATCAAGCGAAATACCGAGCATATCCGCACCGCGCTGTATGACCTCGCGAGAGCAGCCGGCGGCAAAATTCTTCGCCTTGAATTTTTTCTTCACGGATTTAAGCTCAAGATCCTGTACGCTGTGCGAAGGGTGCATTTTTACAACGGCTCCTATAAGCCCCGTAAGCTCATCTACCGCATAAAGGACCTTTTCCATCTCGTGATCCGGCTTAATGTCTACCGTTATGCCGTAGCCGTGGCTTGCCGTTGCGTGAATTATCTTTTCGTCAATGCCTCTTTCACACATTATTTCCTGTTCCTTTATGCAGTGCTCTTCGGGATACATTTCGAAGTCAAGGTCATGTAAAAGACCTACGATTCCCCAAAAATCCCTGTCGTCGCCGTAGCCGAGCTTGTCGGCAAAATACATCATTGTTTTTTCAACCGTTTCGGCGTGCTCAAGATGAAACGGCTCCTTGTTGTATTCCGTAAGGAGCGCGTATGCTTCGTCTCTTGTCATATTCAAACACCCTTTTGTGTATTTATTTTGCCCTGTAATCCGTCAAATCTTTTACGACTTCACCTGCTATTATCAGTCCGACTACCGGCGGGACAAACGCATTGCTGCCGGGGATAGCACGTCTTTGTGTGGAATTTCTCGCCGTACCGGGAGGGCAAATGCAGTGCTCGCGGCAGCTTATCGCCGTATCCGCAATTGGTACAAGCGGCTTTTCCTTTGAATAAACAACCTTGAGTTTTTTAACTCCGCGTTTTTTCAGCTCGTATCGCATAACTCTCGCAAGCGGACAGACCGAAGTCTTATAAATATCAGTAACCTCAAATGCAGTCGGGTCCATCTTGTTGCCGGCGCCCATTGAGCAGATTATGGGAGTTTGGCTCTTTTGCGCCTGCATAACAAGCTCGATTTTGCCCGATACGGTATCTATGGCGTCAACAACATAGTCGTACTGTGAAAAATCAAATTCCGCCGACGTTTCCGGAGTGTAAAACTTCCGATGCGTTGTAACCTCGCAGTCCGGATTTATGTCCTTGATGCGTTCTTCGGCAACCTCGACCTTATATTTTCCTATTGTTGAACGCGTTGCGATTATCTGACGGTTTATATTTGTAAGGCAGACCTTGTCATCGTCTATAAGGTCTAATTTACCAATGCCCGATCTTGCAAGCGCCTCCACGGTGTAGCCGCCGACGCCGCCTATGCCGAATACGGCAACGCGCGAATTTTGCAACTTTTCCATGGCTTCTTTTCCGAGAAGCAGCTCGGTACGTGAAAACTGATTCAGCATAATTTCCGCCTTTGTATTATAATAAATATTTTTGCGCAACAGGCAGCGTGCTGTCTGCGATTCCGTATATGGGTTGTTTCGAATTTATTTTAATCAGATGCAGTAAGAGCCGTTTGCGCCTACTGCCTTGTCGATTAAATCCTGAATAGTGACGCTGTCGGCATATTTGTTGATAACATCGTAAAAGCCGCGCCAAAAATCAAGTGTCTCACAGTATGAGCTGCGCTCGCAATAGTTGTTTTCGTCCTGTAAACAGGCAACGGGCGACAGCGAACCCTCGCAGACTCTGAGAATGTCTCCCGCCGTGCATTTTTCGGGGTCAACATTGAGCTTGTATCCGCCGGCATTGCCGCGAAAGCTGCGTATAAGGCCGGCCTTACTCAGAATTGAAACCACCTGTTCAAGATATTTCACCGATATATCCTGCCTTGAGGATATATCTTTAACAGAGACCGGTGCGGCATTTTGGTGGCGGCCTATATCTATCATAACGCGCAAAGCGTAGCGCCCTTTTGTTGAAATCATAACATATCCTCCGTTTCAAAATATATCCCTATTATACTACCGATTTAGTAGGATAGTCAAGACCGAGTTTATGTGTTAAAAATCCCGGTTTAACAACAGAACTTAAAGAGTAATGAGCAAAACAAAGAGAATGTTATTAAGACGGTTTCAAGAACCCGTCATCTGACAAAAACAAATGCCGAAACTAAGAAGTAAAATTTACTGCTGCGTTTCGGCTTTTCGTATTCGTAATATGTAATTTTAAATGCTTCGAGGGTTACATATCGCCGTTTTTATCCTGCGGCTTCTCGGAACTTGCCGCACGCATACTTTGAGGCATATACGCATTTGACTTTTCTTCCGGAGCGTTGTATTTTTCAGCCTGAAAAGAGGGCTCGTTTTTGTCCTTGGCAGCTTTGTTTTTATTGCCTTTTACAATATTTATAATAGGTCTGACTGCGCCGAGTGCACACAGAAATATGCCGATTATCAGGTCGGTCACATATGATTTGGAGATTTCGGGCTCACTGAGAAATCTGTAAGCATTTCTCAATGACTCGGCAAAGGTGAGCGTAAAATCTATCTCGCCGTCGGCAAACCACGACTGATAGGCACTGTAAACATCCTTTGCAAGACAGCAGTACCAAGCGAGAATTATCACAAGCAAAGCCATAACCACGGAAATTATGCAGCCGAATTTGCTGAGCTTTTTAGCGAAAACCTCATATCCTTTAAACGCACATATAACTCCTATCAGTCCGCTTATTGCGGCAATATAGCCTACTTGGTACAGCAGAAAATACACTATTCCTCCCGCAAGTGAAAAAAGGAGCGCACCTACCGTGCCTGCAAGACGATTTTCGGGAACGACCGCAGTATCGGAGCTCTCCGTATATTGTGAGAGAGGTTCGATTTCTTTTGAATTTTTCATTTTGAAATTCATCACCTTTCGGGCATCGGATGCTTGCAGCACCGTTTTGCCGCAGCTTTGATTTAACTTGACATCGGCAAGGCGAACCTTACAGAGAATGCAACGATAAGATTATACATAAGAATGCGAGCTTTGTCTATAAAAAGATTATGTTGTCATTTCTTATGGCAGTGTTACAGCGAATAAAATATAATCTTTCGCAAAACGGTATAAATACGTCAGCAGTTTGTAAGCGGATATTTTTCATACAAAGAAAAGCGGAGCAAAGTTTGCTTTGCTCCGACGTGGTGCGGGTAGCAGGACTTGAACCTGTACAGAGTTGCCTCCACAAGAACCTGAATCTTGCGCGTCTGCCAATTCCGCCATACCCGCATATTAAGTTTTGTCCTCTGAATTTTACACGGCGAGGACATCCGAGGCGGAGCTTACTTTCGGCTTGTTCCGCAAATATAAAAACGCATTTCTGCGATTTTACCGTTTTCGGCGTGGGCGCATTATCGGACACGGTATCTGCCGATTTGCCGCACGATATAATATATGATATTAAAAATCAAAGCCTCGTATTACCGAGAAGCGATAAAGTATAGATTTTTAATTTCCGCTGTTTATAATACCATTTAGCGGCGTTGTTGTCAAACCCTTTTTATGCGCGCGTAATTGACAAAACGGTCAAAGTAACTTATGATATAAACATTAAAAGGAGTTGATAAAATGGGGAGCGGTAAATTGCCTGCCGGGGAAACAAACAGCCCAAAAAGGCTTTATTATATCGATATTCTCAATATTCTGTCTTGTTTTGCCGTTTTGGTTCTCCATTGCTCCAACGGGGTTTTTGATTATCAGAAAACACGCCTTTGGTTCATATATATGTTTTTGCAGACCGTAGCTCATTTCGCTGTGCCCGTATTTATTATGATAACCGGCGCAAATTTGCTCGATTACCGCAAAAAATACGATACAAAGACGTTCTTTAAAAAACGTGCAGCGAGAACATTGATACCGTTTTTCTTTTGGCAGCTTGTTTATTTTATTCGCCCGTTTGTTTTAAAAGAGGCGACCGATCCGTTCAGCATAAAAAAGCTTTTTGCCGCGATGTTTAATAATGAGGCAAATTATATTTTTTGGTTCTTCTACTGCATTTTTGCCATTTATATGTGCCTGCCGCTGTTTTCGCTCGCCGCAGATAAGAAAAACATCAAAACCATAGAATATGTGTGCGTTATCGGCTTTGTGTTCCTCTCGGTAGTGCCGCTTATCAATGAATTTGCTTTTCCCGTATTTAAAGAGCTGACTCCGCCGATAGTAAAGGGCTATCTCATATATGTTCTTATGGGCTGGCTTATAAAAAATAAGGATTACACAAAAAAGGCGCGCATACTTATTTATATTTCGGGTATTTTCGGAGCCGCCCTGATGTTCTTCGGAACATATATTGTCAGCGAAAAAGCCGGGAAGCTTGACGACATTTTTATGGATTACCCGTCGATAGCCTGCCTGCCTATGTCCGCCGCCGTATTTACGGCAGCGAAATATATAAAATGGGAGCGGCTTTTCAGGGTTATTCCGGAAAAATTCATAAGAGCCCTGTCGTCGCTCAGCCTCGGAATATATGTTACGCATATGCTCGTTTTGTATGCGTTTGACAAGGTGACTGTTTTTGCGGAGCATCCCGTGTATTGTTCGGTGTTTATGCCGTTTATAGCATATATTATATGCGCCGTACTGTCGTTCGTCATCAAAAAAATACCGATTTTAAAACATATTATGCCTTAAAATCCTTTTTCAAAAATTCAGCTACGCCGTCATTATTGTTTTCCCCTATGACTTCATCGGCAATCTGCCGAAGCTCCGGGACAGCATTTTTGACGGCGTATTTTCTGTCCGCCAGCGAAAACAGAAGTATATCGTTTCTGTTGTCGCCGAACGCCGCGATTTTGTCCGCGCCGACCAGAGCCATAACCTCCTGTGCGCCGTTAGCCTTGCTCGCCTTACTGCTGTATATTTCGAGAAACCAGTATGGGGTGTATGTGTCGGCATAAAAAGAACAGGTAACGCCGTTTATTTTCTGCGCCGCGTCATAGATGGGCTTTAGCTCGTCATATCCGTCGGAAAGACTTATAAAAACGGGGTGCATATCGTCTAAAATCTCGTATTCGGAGACTTTTTTAAATTCGCCGAAGAATTTACCCTTCCTTTTTTCGTAAAAATCACGGTGAATGGGCAATTTGAAATCAGTGTATTCTATTGTGAATTTTCCGTCGTCGCCGTAGAAAAAGACAAACGGCGATTTGTTCCTTCGTACAAATATTTCCGTTATCGCAAAAAAGGCGTCCTTCGGTATCTCGTGGTAGGCAACTGCTTTTTTGTTCTTTAAATCAAACAGAAACACACCGTTCATAAGCACCGCCGGCACGGATATGTCAATATCCTTCAAAAGCTCTGCGGCAGACATTGCGCTTCTTGCGGTAGCAACGGTAAACAGCATACCGTTTTTTATAAGCTCATTTATTATTTCGACGCTGCGGCGGCTTACTTTCC
>ENA-OPXD01000093-OPXD01000093.1-human-gut-metagenome-genome-assembly--contig:-NODE-93-length-15905-cov-2.199180_pt1 | contig 15905 bp, 9 predicted proteins | sample MGYA00241518_ERZ502028 | MGnify/ENA primary metagenome ERZ502028 (study PRJEB25962, sample SAMEA2042007) | human gut metagenome | biome: human gut; feature: human-associated habitat; material: faeces... | reverse complement strand
AACCGATTTTACAATCGGTTCGATTGGCGTTCAATGAACGCCGCTACAAATTTAATTAGCTGTTGATAATATCATAAAGTTCATTTGAGAACTTGTAATAATCCTGTCTGTCCTCTTTTACGAACTGAATTGCAGGACGGGGATGTGTGTTGTACTGACCTGTGAGAAGGTACGGAATATCGTAACCCCACTTAACGCCCTCAGCCTTAAACTTGTGGGTGTACTCCTCAATGATTTTGAGAATAGGAGCAACCTGATACTTCGGGTTCTTGAGGAAACCGAGAAGAAGTTCAAGCGCACAGTTGCCTGCGCCTCTGCCCATGCCGTCAACGGTTGCGTCAAGGTAGCTGACACCCTGCGTCATAGCCTCAATTGTGTTGGCAAAAGCAAGCTGCTGGTTGTTGTGAGCGTGAATACCGACCGACTTGCCGTACTTGTCGGCAATTGAGCAGTAAAGGTCTGCAAGTCGTCTTGACTCCTCGGGATAGAGTGCGCCGTAGCTGTCAACAATGTAGAAAGCGTTTACGGGAGTTTTGCCGAGAGTTTCAAGAGCCGCTGTAATATCCTCGGTTCTTGCCTTTGAAACAGCCATAATATTGATTGTTGTTTCGTAGCCCTTCTTTGCAGCGTCCTCAATCATTTCAACAGCCGCAGGAATTGCGTTGATGTATGTTGCAACTCTGATGAGGTCAATCGGGCTGTCCTTCTTTGCGATAATATCCTTCTTAAAATCTGTTCTGCCGACATCAGCCATAACAGCGATTTTAAGAGAAGTCTTGTTGTCGCCTACAATTTTTCTGATATCTGCATCGTTACAGAATTTCCACTTACCGAAATCTTCTTCGTTAAAGATTTCCTTTGATGCCTTGTAGCCGAATTCCATATAATCAACACCGGCTTTAACATTTGCATTGTAAAGAGCCTTGATAAATTTGTCGTCAAATCTGAAATCGTTACAAAGACCGCCGTCACGGATTGTTGCGTCTACTACTCTGATGTCCTGTCTTACCGACAGGAGGTCACCCTTCTGTGCCATAATTTTACTCCTTTATGTTAAATAAATTTTCTGTTTATTTACCGACAGTCATTGACTGCCATTTTAACCGATTGGCGAACACGGTTCGCCGCTACAGTATAACAATTACATTGTGGCATTTATAAAATATGTTTTACATATAATTTGTGCGGTTACTTGCGGGCATCCGATGAATGCCCCTACAGAATAACAACAACTTTGCAACATTTATCGGATTTTGTTGCAAACACTATATATTTTTTCTACCCTTGCTTGCGGGCGGATTTTATTCTCTGCTACCGATTATAAATTATAATAAAAAAGGGCTGTAAAAACAACCCTTTTGTAAATTTAAAAATCTAAAATTTTAAAGTGAAATTTGCAGATCGCCAAGTGAATATTCAGCGTCGGATGCTGTATCGTTTTTGATATACCAATACACCTTTGTAACAACAGGATCGCTGTCGGTGGTGCCTTCAATCTTCATATTCGTAACAATCGGAATATACGAGCTTTTAACCGGTTCTTTGCTTACGGTAAGCTCACATTTTGCCGTTATTTTATCACCGTACGCACCCGTAGATGTAACAGTAACAGTAGTCTTGCCTGCCTTATTGGCAATAACCTTACCGTTATTATCAATTGTTGCGACACCAATGTTTGACGATGTGTAAGTCACCGTACCCTGTGCCTTTGCGCTTAAGTCAAATGTCTCACCTACTACAGCTTCTGCTCTAGAATAAAAACTTGAAATTCCGGCAGACGGATCTGACTGTTTCATAGCTGTAGATTCATTTTCTTTAAAAACATAAGTATTATTCTGAGCTGTAATTACTAAATCATTACCGAACCACTTTTTAGAATCACCAATACCAAGCCAAAGCTTCGCGTGGTCGTGTTCCGTAGAAATTGTAACATATGATATTTTATAATCTACATTATCATAATTAACAGACTTACCTTCAATGTATCCGCTAAGTTCTTTATCAGTAGGATCGGTATCTACATTCTTCCAAGTGTGCATAGTGTACTTCGTAGGGTCATCCACATTCGTAGCTATATACAAATTCTTCTTATTCACATTACTCGGTGTCTTGGTAACATAAGATGTTGTTTGTGAATCGGAGGTAAATCTCCTGTAGGTTCTGAGGGGGCTGTTCACACCGACAGAAAGGGTGTTAGTTTCCGAATTATTAAGGAACAAAGAAATTGACTGCGATGCAGTTCCCGTGTTCTTTACCTCTGTACAGAAATATTTTGTTTCATGGGCGGGAACAGTTGTCGAACCACTAAAATCAAACGGAACAGTATTATACTCACTGCCGTCATCTTTTGTAGCAACATAAGTAACAGCAGTAATATTTTCTCCGTTGGTCACATTGTAATCTCCGCGCCAAGAAAGGGAGTCGCCCTTTTGCACATCAGGACGATTAAACCACGAAAAAGTCGTAGTTGTTCCACACAACAAACACAGTACAAGTCCGAGTACAATAACAAGTGTAAATTTAGATTTCTTCATGGTTTCACCTCCGTTTTAATAAATTAAACCAAAATCATTAACCCTTACACACTCACATTCAAAATCTTAAGTGCTAATACTAATAGTTTAAGTCAGTTGCTAAGGAGTAAAGGTGTAGTATCCGCCTACTTTTTTCCTTTGATCGCTATTACTATTACTTTCATTAGAAATCCAGCAAGCGTTATTACTTCCGAATTGATTCAATTCAATATCAACTGTTTGATTTTCTCCAGAACCTCCGTTGCTTAATACGACAAATTTAATTTTTGAAGTATCCAAATCAACAGAATAAATATTATGTTCGTTATGAGATCCAACTATAGTCGTTAATTGTTTACCGGGCCAGTTTACAGAATTGTCACTATAATATATATAAAATTTGCTCCAATTAAGAGTATTTTCAAAATAGAATGTCTTGACAGATGAGGATGAAGAAAATGTTGCACTTACAGTTATGTCTGAACCATCGACAAGATAGGTTGAAGGATTACCTTCAAGTGTTTTTGATTCACCTGACGGTTTAGTTACAATAAAGTTACAATAATTACCGCCTGCAATACTTGTAGCATTAAGAGTAAGACTTGTACCGTCATAAACCTCACATGAACCGCCCTCTGCTATCGTATTAGAACCTGTGGTAACAGTAATATCAGCATTCTCTACATTTGAAACAGTAACTGTATGCTTAATATCACTGCTTGGCTGCCAGTCATCATTCTTAAAATATTTTTTGTCTTGTTGTAAAGTTATATCTCTGGATTGATTATCAGTGCCAGTGCTACCATTTGAAAAAATAACATTTTTCCAACTCTCAGATGAAGAATATGAGTATTCCCATACTTTTCCGCCTAAATGCCTCATAGGCTTTCCGAATGTAGTGTCACTGCCCTTATTATTATTGTTACCATCGCCCCACATATACGCATAGACATTCGTCCATTTATCATTAGAGTTATAAAAATAGATTGTAGTTGAATCGCTCTCAAACTTAGCATACAGAGTGATTCCCTTGCTAACTTTATTTAAGGTTATAGGTGAAACATTGTTGTTTTCCTTGAAATACGGTTTTTTACAAGCCTTGTCCGTATACCAACCGGCAAACTTGTAACCTTTTTTGGCAATTGCCTCAACTTTTACATCATTGCCTTCCATAACAGGTTTAGATGAAATTTTATCGGCTTTTTCGTTGCCAACCTTTACAGTACCGGCTGTAACAACATTTTCGTTGTTGTACATCGCTTTGGCTTCTACCGTATACAAAGCCTTAAATCTTGCGTACAGTTCATATGTCTTTACATCGGAATATGGTATATTAATTTTTGTAGAATAGACGTCACCATTTAATGTACAATCTTTAACCGCTACCTTCGGATCTGCTGCATCCTTAGTCGCATACCAACCGATAAAAGCATAGCCTTTTTCAGGCTTAGCATAAAAAGTAACTTCTCCGTTACGATTTACCGTTGTTGTTACTTCAGACGCATAATTATTATTATCAAAAGATACATTACCGGCATCACCGGAAGGAGGATTGTTACCGTGCTGAGCGTATGCTTTTACAGTATAAATATCAACTTTGAATTTCGCATACAACTTCTTGGAGGTCTCAACATTAGCCAATTCATATTTATCGCTCAAATTCTCCGGTACACTATTACAGTCTGCATCTGTGTACCAGCCGTCAAAAACATATCCGTCATTAGCTTTTGCGTAATATGTAACTGTGCTGCCTTTAACAGCATTGAGTGTAATGTGTGTTACATCTTTGGAATCTACAGTCGAATTTTGGTTTCCACACTTAATTTCAACTGAACCGCCCGTTGTGCTTTCAGAAAGAACTTTACCGTCATATGTTCTGACATAAGCCTCAAATGTCATCGACTCAGCATAAACGGCTGTAAAGTTATAGTTACCTGAAGCTGTCGGGGTAAAATAACCGTTGCTGTCAATGCCGTCTGCCACGGTACTTGTACCGCTGATTACCCAATTTTTCAATACGAAACCTGTTTTAGGATTTGCTTCTAGCTTAACCTTTGTACCGGGGGTTACAGAAATTGTAGTACTTACCAAACTATCATAACTAACTTTAGGATCTCCTGCATCATTCTTGCCTGCAGTAACAGTAATAGTAGCAGGTGGATCCCAATAACCTGTTTTAGCAGAAGTAACAACAAAATGCGTTGAATTGCCTCTGTTAGGAGCAGGAATTTCATATTTTTTATTGTTATTTGTAAAAGAAAAAGTCATGTCGTCTGCCTTTTCCTTTGCAATATAACCGACCCATTTATTCCTGTCATTAGTAAATGGCATTCTAACTTTACTGTAAGAGTCATTTTTATCCGGAACCATATATACACTTGAAACATTGCCTGTATCAGGGAGTACATCGGTTTTGCTTGAAACACTGATTTCAATCACTTCGCCCCATGTACCGTATCCGGCATTACTGCTATTATGATTGCCATAGGCGGTGTAGTACATACTGTCGCCTGAATTGAGCGACTTCATATCAGTAGACCAAGTGACACTTCCCGAGGTGAACTTAACTATTGTATCGCCAGCGGCGGGTGTGTATTCACAGGAATATGTATGCGAATTCTCATTAAACTTCATCGTTACAGGAGTTTTGTCACCCTGCTGAAATGTTACACCCTTTGTCCAATTTTTTATATCTTCATTTACGGTACGGTCAACAAAATACACTTTATTGCCTTTTTTGTTCTGAGTTACAATATTAACACCAGATATTGAAACAGTTTTACCGGCATATTCAGTAGTCGCCTTATCATCCTGAAGCCACACTTTAATATTTATTGTTTTACTGCTTCCTTTATCAACCCTAAACAACTCGGTTGGTTCAGATTCAGGATTAACAACAAAATCGCTAAAAGCACGAACAGTCTCAGGAGTTTGATTGCCCTCTGCTTTACTGACAACATTTTTATTACTTGCCTCAGAACCGCATACAACCGTATTTTGAGTATCGGTATCTGTAATTGCCATTCTTACAAGGTTTCCTGAAACATCTGCACCACCTATAGTTATCTTAGGTACTTGATCAAGGTAAAACTCTGCATGATTCGCGTTAAAGGTTTTATCAACCTTTACATTAAATGAAAAGTCAATATAATTAACATTCTTATCGTTTACATCCGCACATCTGTAAGAATTAGCACCAAAATCAGAAACATCCGATTTCTTTATCGGGAAAAATATATTTTCACCGTCAGCACTTGAAGCCGGAGCAAGATGCACTCCACCCGCAGCACGGAAATATTTAGTCAAGTCAATGGTTTTGCCTGAATAACCATTACCACTGCCAATATCGGCATTAGTATAAACATAGTTGTCAATTTTTGCGCCCTCAGCTTTAATTGTGATTGTTGAAATAGTTTCAACCCAAGCCGAAACGGACACAACCGATATGGCAAGTACTTCAACAAGTGCCACCATAGTGAGTATAAAACCTTTTCTTGTTTTTTTATTCTTGCCAAATGCAAGTCTGTTTTTCAAATACTCCCTTAAAAGAGCAAGTCTTTCTCTCATCGTGACACCTCCTTAATGTGTTAATCAATTAATTTTCCCAATTGCCTACTTTTATTATTTTGCCAGATCCTTCATTTACCAATTCATAGGATATGTTATAAGAACTGCCACCTTCACGCACTACAAATGTATGCTGAATGTTATCAGGCACATCATATCCGCATTTTTTTGTATCTGTATCAGAAATATACAAATCAAATCTTACAAGCTTCGAACCGGCTTTAACACTTGTCCTATTTAGTTTACACTTATCTCCGCTGCTCTCCGGTTTCATTGCATAAGCGGTTTCATTACCGTGTGTATCGCTAAATACGGCTTTTAGTACAAAAACATTCTGACTAAGCAGATTTCTCAGACCTCCGCCGCCGTTATACCAATTATAATCATTAAACCATAATTTGTTATCAATTACGATATCCGCCTCTGCATATGCATCTCCGGTTGTCGGCTGTTGTTCGGTTGTAGTCGGTTCAACACTGCCACCTGAACTGTTGGGATACTTTGTACCCCAATATCCGATACAGGGGGCAACATTTTCAGCAACAGTAGGGGTATCGCCGTAACCGTTACCGTGTACGGCATAATAGGTATTTTCTTTATTTCCGGTTGCAGTTCCGTCATCTGTGCGGTATGTCTGAAGACCGTGTTCTTTATTTATTTGATGTGACCAATTAAACGCTTTTTCACCTTTGCCACTATTATTTGCTTTAATCCAATCATTTACTTCAGCTGTTGTATGCCATACATTATATATTCTGCCTACCTCAACCTCATTAGTTCCGTCAAGCTTAATTTTCTCTTTTACTTTACTATATCGCATAAAAGATATGTTTGTTATTTTATCCTTTGGCAGATAAGCTATCCATTCAATAGGTTGTGGTTTTCCCTCAGCATTAACCTTAGTCTTTGACGCACTCATTACTACTGACTTTGGATTTTGAAAGTTTTCGTCATAATAGGTCATAACAAGGAAACATCCGGCATTGCCAACCCACATGAGTTCCGTATTTTCGTCATTGTCAGCATCACCTTTTGTTTTGTCAACGAAAGTAACATATTCCATATCTTTCCAGTTACTTTCAAGTTCAACTGTAATTGACACATTCTGACCCTCGTAAGCGTCACAGTTCTCTCCGGTTGCCTCAAGCCAAGCAACCATGGTTATGTTTTGGGATTTAAGACCGTCAAGAGTAAAAAGAGGAGCACCTGTACCGAAATAGTAGTCGGAAAATGACCTGCCCTTTGCTTGAGTGGTTGTTGCCGAGCCGAGCGAATTAACAGAGCTTACTGCCTGACATTCGTCAGCGTAGCTGTCAATAATTGCAGTGGGATCAATAACGGTCGAAGCCTCAGCACTGTTTCTGATGAATGCAATCCTTATTGGGCAAGGATTCTGATATGCCAGATATGTCGATGGCTTTTTGTTGCCGTCAACAGTAATATGTGTTGCACCGTCATAAACTTCTGTCTTTTTTGTATATTTATTTGTTACCTCAACTTTGTAACTTTTTACATATACCTCAACCTGACCGCCTGTTTGACCGGTAAGGGTAAAATCGCTGTATATGTATCCGTTATTTTTATCTCCTACTGTGCCTTCACGAAATTTCATTTCGCTTGTGTCAACGCTTTGTCCTTCAACGCCGTATCCGCGATCTACAGGAAAAAACATATTACGACCGTCAACACTTGATGCTTCTTTCAGCTTTGCGTCCTTTACGGTGATTGTATTTCTTATTTCTTCACCCTTATTAACTCTCATTCCGGCAGCAGATTCAAGAGAAAAGGGATCTGAATCAATAGTTGCCGTATCTCTTATTGTGAACCATGAAAAGGTAGATACTGCGAAAATACTTAAAACAAGAAAAAGAGCAACATATGAAGTCGTGACCTTTTTTGTGTTATTCAGTCTTGAGTCAACTAAACCGTTGAGAAAGTCATAAAACTTATCTTTCAACTTCATCAAAAATTCCCCTTTCCTACTTTAAATAAAATCAACTTTCTTTTGTCAATACAAGATTAACTTTAAACTTTCCGTTTACAAGAGCAAGTCTTGCCTCTGCGTCTTCGCCCTCAATCCACATATTACAGGTTACCATAGCGCCGTAGTCGCCGTAGTATGGATCGGTATCGGTATCTGAGGACTTTTTAAGTTGTGCAATGTTTTGGTTTTGACCAAGCTCATAGGTAAATTTTCCGCCGTCAAAACCATCATTATTCACAACAAACGCCTTATCAACATCAGTACTGCTGACTGTGTGTTGTACTCTATTCGTGTCATAGTATACATGACTGTACGATTCTCCGCTTGGCATATCGTCTGACAAAGTGTACTCGTCAGTCGTCTGCTCCAACAAGATATTCGGAGCCGGCAACCACAAGAGCTTTTTTGAAGGAGGAGCGGATTTATAGTCAACAACCGAAAATCTTACTGCACCAACTACGGAATCTCTTGAAAAATTACCGTACTTGCTTTTATTTTTAATGCCCGTACCGTCTTGACTTGTGAGTTGAGGAGCATCCGGTTTTATTGTTGATTTTTTGCCTATCGCTATATTATACTGCGATTTTGAACGAATGTAAAGGTCAAATGACAAATAATGCTGATTTGCAGCAGCTGGACTCCAATCTGCTTTTGTATCAACTTGAGCTTGACCGCCTGTTTGAATCAAAGCCGGTTTATAAAAATCTGTGCCGTCACCGGTTATTTCGGTCAACTGAAGATTCTCAAGAAATTTGCAATTAGTTTTATTAAGCTTAATATTACCCACTGTATATTCTGTGTCTTTAGGAGCCGGATCGTTATGCTTAACAACAGCAATTTTAATACCGTCAGGTGCCTGACACTCAACATTTATACCGTCGGCTTCGGCTGAACTCTTATCCGTAAACCACGCCTGAATGCCGCAAAAGCCGGCAAGTGCAACAGTGAACAGAACTATTAAATTTTTAGCAATCATTCTGCCCGTTTTTCTGTTGGGCGCAGTAGAGTTTTTCATTTTTGCCCCTTATTCTTTACCAAAGTAAACTGAAACAAATCCGTTTGCTTTCAGAGTTTTGTTATGGAAAACAGTTGTTTTTCTTTTGGTTGCATCTCTTACGATGTTTTCAAAATTCATCACAAACGGTCTGTCAACACCGGAGAATGTAATTACAATCGGCAGATTGCTCATACCTTTCAGCATTGAACACAAATCGTTAAATGCAACAGTAAGATCTGCCTGCTTTTTATAAACATTATATACGCTTGCGCCGCTCTGTGAAAAGCCTGCAAGCACAACACCCTTTTTACTTCTGCATATGCAAAGAGATCTTACGCTTTTCTGTGCGTTTATAAGCTCGTCTGCGATTGAAAGCTTGCCGAATTTTGCAAGCTCTTCGGCATATTTTGAAACAACTGCAACACTGCCGAAGCCGTAGTCACGAACGAACAAATCGCCTGTATCCTTGACAGATTTAATTTCATCCTTAGCAAGGCTGATTTTTTCGCTTGCTTTCTTTTCGGCTTTGCGAATTTCAGCCTGAGCCTCTTTTTTAACCTCGGCAACCTTGGCTTTCATACGCTTTTCACAAGCTTTTTCTGCAAGCTCAACCTTTTTGTCAACCGACTTATAAGCCTTTTTAAGCTCAGAAGCGTGAGCGGCATTGCTTGCGGCTGATGATTTAAGGTTGGCTTCCTTAATTTCAGCAAGTTCATTCTTGTGAGTTTCTTCTTTATCTGCAAGCTCTTTAAGATGCTTTTGCTCTGTTTCATTTGCCTTTGCCGCAAAATCCGCATTCAGCTTTGCTACATAAGTGTTATGTTCAACCTCTGCATCGTTGAATTTATGGTTAAGCGATTCAACCTCTGCCGAATGAGCGTCGTTCATCTGCTGCTTTTCATTAGCAAAATCGGCATTCATTTTATTGACTGTGTCCCTGTGCTGAACACGCTCATTCTGGAGTGTTTCCGTAAGATTTTCATTTTTCTCGGTTAGGTCGGTAATCCTGCGGTTATCCTCTTCAATCTGCGCATGGCACTTTTCAAGGCTCTGTGTAAGAGCGGCAATCTTTGCAAGCTGCTCGGCAACCTGAGTTTCAAGCTCTGCAATATGAGCCTTCTGCTCGGCGATAACAGCTTCCTGCTCTTTCACCTTTGTCTGCAAACGAGCATTCTCCTGCACAAGCACGAGAATTCTGTTATTTAATTCTACTATTTTTTTATTGAGTGTGTCAATAGTCTGATTGAGTTCATCAATCGTTTTATTCAACTCTTCAATAGTATCTTTTAACTGCTGATTTTCTTCCTCAAGCTCGGCAATTCTCTTTTCTGCCTCCATCAACTTGAGTTTTGTCTGCTGGAGCTCTTTCTTAACCTCTTCAAGTTGGTCTTCAAGAGCAGAAACCCTGCCCCTGAGAGTGAGAATCTGCTGTTCTTTCTGATCAATTATAACCTTTAAATTCTTGATTTCATTCGTGAGGTCAAGAATTTTCTTTTCGCGTTCACGGATTTCACGAAGGCGGATTTCCATCTCCTCTTTACGAACAGCATCAAGCTGTGCCTGCATAACCGCCTCGCGGGTCTTCTGCGGCTTTGATTCTTCCTCGGCAATTCGTGCATTTTCAGCGTCGTACTGTTCCTTAAGGATTGAACGAAGTCCCGGGTTTGTAGCAATAGACATCATAAAATGCTGGAATCCCATCGCAAAGTAAACATCCTGCTGAACAGTATCTGTCATTTTGCCGTTGTATTCCTCGCTTACAACCTCAAAGCCTTTACGCTTGTAGCTGTCGAGAAAGTTCCACAGCTCAACCACTCTTTTAAAGTTGGGGTTCTTTTTGAGAAGGTTGGTCTGCATGAGCGGAGGACGAACCTCAGGCTCTTTTGAGATTTCCTTAATCAACTGAGTGTTTAAAAACTCATTAAGGGTTGTTCTGATTCTTCTGATTCGGTCAAAGTCCGAAAGCTGAGAAACATCAAGAACATCAAGGTCATCTGCAAGAGTTTCGTGAGATTCATTTATATAGTTAAGATTAAAATCTACTTTTTTCTCATTAAAATCAATGTGGCGAACCATAGAAATTTTATTATAGCTGTCGTTCGGCACATCTTTCATTTTTGAATATTTATCGTCAACAAAATGAAGCGCTTTGCGAATCAGCGTCATAAGCACACGGTTTTCATAAATAGCAAAGCTTTCTTCGCGCTCAATCGTGAGGATTTTGTTAGGCGTTACCATATCACCCTCAACCTTGGCAATAAAGTTAGTGTGCTGCGAAAGGTGCTTAACAGACTCGGGGCCAATCTTTTTTGCAAGCTCAACTCTAACAACATTGTCAACCTGCTTAATAAAACGGCGCTGTTCGTCTATTGCTTTCTGAATGTACGGAAGTGTTTCCTCAATGGCAACAACCCATTCCATATCAATTACCTTTTCGTTGGTCTTACCGTCGAGCTTATCCTCGCCCTTATCGCCGTCCTTAAGGCCTTCTGTTATGTAATTGTAAGTAAAATCATTTTTCAGAATGTCCTGCATATACATATATGCTCTGAAATATTTACCAAAATCAGCCATTGATTTTTCTCCAATCAGATAGTTTTACCGCTAAAGGAACAAAGTCCTTTCACCAAGCAAAGGGCGAACAGAGTTCGCCCTGAATTGCTAAAATTATACAAGCTTCTTGAGCATACGGAGATAATCCTTGCTCTCAGTCATATTTTCTTCGCCGAAAAGCTCGTCAATATACGCACAAAGGCCATCTATTTCATCACGAATGTATGAAAGATTGAGTGACTCAAATTTTCTAAATACCTTGCGGGCAAGAACATAGTCAAGACCGTCAAGCTCTGTACCGCCTGTTCCGACATAAGCAGGAACAAAGTCACGGAGCTGCTTTACAATACGGTTACCAAAAGCTATGCGGAAATGCTCAATAACATAATCATCCAGAAGGGCAATCTTTTTGAGGTTCTCTTCCGAAACAACAAATTGAACCTTAGCGGCATTGAGGATGTACTCAAAATGTTTGTATGAAATGTATACAGAGTCTGTGAGAGGTGCGTCAAAAGGAACACCCTTTGTGTCGATGTTAATCGGCATAGCACGGTCATAAACCTTATCTGTGATAGCAAATGTCGAGTCATCGTTATTCGCAGTACCGATGTACCACATATTCGGCGGAATTTTGAGCTGACCGTTCACGATATGCTTCGGGTCAGACGGCCAAGAGTTCGGGATGATATCAACAACCCACTCATCTCTTGACGGCATTTCAAGAATTGAAAGCATCTCGGCAAAGTAATACTCAACTCGAGCGATATTCATCTCATCGAGGATTACCGCATAGATGTTTTCGTTATACGATGCCTCATACATTGCACGGAGAAGCTCGGTTTCGTTGAACTTCTTTGTAAATTCGTTGAAGTAACCGAAAAGCTCTGTTCTGTCGCGCCATGACGGCTGAACGGAAGCAACGATTGAAGGATTGTTTACAAACTTACCAAAGGCGTAAGCAAGTGAAGTTTTACCTGTACCTGAAATACCCTGAAGGATAATAAGTCTGGTAGATGCAAACGCAGCAACAAAAAGTCTGATAAGCTTAATATCGTAGTAAAGACCAAGCTGTGAACAAGCAAAGAGTCTGAAACGCTCACAGAACTCGGGAAGTGTGATATCGTTGTCATAAACCGGCGGAACATAATCTGCCCAAAGCTGGTCGATTTCCGTAAGCTTGTAGAAACGGCTTTCGCCTGTGTCCTCTTCTTCGCCGTTGTTGAGCGACTCGATTTCTTCGCCTGTAAGCTCTGAAATCTCGTTGGGGTTAAGACCAATCTGTGAAACCTTCATAGAGAGAATCTTATCCTTTTCAAGGTTGAGTCTCATAACCTCTTTGTTGAGTGCCTGAACCTCTTTAACAAGAGAATCTGTATCTTTTCTTCTTCTGTGCGAACGAATAAACTTTTTTACAGCGACGACAATGAGCCATACGCAAAGTGCAAGCACAGCTACCAGAAGCACAATGGCAATAATCGCAATTACCCATGCGAGGCCGCCAAGCTCCGTGGTATAGGCATTAATAATGTTTACATAAGCGGAAAAATCAAAGGCATTGCCTACTCCGCCAAATAACCCGGTGATTATTGACCACAATGAGCCAAAAAACTGACCGAGAAATTCAAAAAGAAATTTAAATACTGTATCCACGGTACTTCGTCTCCTTAAAAAAATCTACTCTCATCTTTTGTGTAAGAACACATTTCTAAATTCCTATCTGAAATCTGTCATAAAGGACAGATTCTTCAAGGCGGGCGGCCGATGACCGCCCCTACAGTATGTAACTGTATTTCTTTCTCAGCTCTGAGACTGAGAAAGAAATATACCGTTACGATAAACGCTATGAATGCGTTAGGGACAAATTTGTCATAACTTAATCGGAATTATCAGCGGAATTATTGCCATCAGCAGGTGTTTGTACTTTGGGCTCATTTTCCGCCTTGTCCTGATTTTCTCCGACGGAGGCAAGATATTCCTCAATAGCTCTCTTTTTCTGTTCTTCGGTAAGCTCGGCGGAATCAACCGCAAGCTTTGCCTCTTCGAGAGTTTTTTCCTTATTGTAGGCAAGCAGGTTGAGAACAACACGAACCGCTTCATAAACAAAGAAAATAATCATCGGAAGCAGAACGCAGAGGAAAAATCCAAGCTGAGTTCTGATAAAGCTTAAAAAGTTACCCACGCCGCCAATCTTCGTACCTGTGTACTTGGCAACAATAGTCGAAGAGGTTTGAAGATCCTTATCGGGCTCGGGGTTGGTTTTCTTATTGTCACCCTGTGTTCTGTAGTAGGTAATGTTGTCATCCTTAACAACCTCAACAATTCGGTGAGTGTTAAGAACGGACTCACCGTTGACTGTGATTGGGAATGTAACAATGTCACCTTTCTGATATTCATATGAAGGGTCATTTGTAACATCACTGAAAATTAAATCACCAACGTTAATTGTGTCCTCCATTGAATCAGTCTGAACGCTGAGGGGTGCAATGCCGAAAATATTGGGGACCCCTGATGATTTAGATGTTAATGATAATGTAACAATAAGTATTGATACTACCAAAACCAGTATAACAACAATATCTATAATAACATTGATTATCTTTTTTAACACTTTTTTCATGCAAGGGGACTCCGATCAAATAATTTGCTTAATATTATGTTTTACTAACTGTTAATTTATAAATTACTTATCAGCTGTAATTGTGAACTTGATGTTTGGCATCTCGTTACCAGCATTTGCATCCTGGCAATCCTCATCCTGGCCTTCAAACCATACGATAAGCATATAGTACTTAGCATCATTCTGATTAAGAGTACCAGCATTAACAGAGATTGAGTTACTCTTTGTTGAAACAGCTAAATCAGCTGCTTTGATTGCACCTTGTGTGTCTTTTACGCCTTCACCAACATATTCAACAGGATTAGCAGCGTCATCAGCAGCAGCACCGTAAATGTTCTTTCTAAAATCATCAGCACTTACAACCGTTGCATTTTTACGAGCGTCGTCTGCTGTACAATCAGAAGGAACAAGAGCTACACGGAGGTAGTTTTTACCTTTTGTAACAGCTGATTCATTAATTGTTGCTGTAATCTTAACATTATTAGCAGGCTCAGCACCTGTGTTCTTAACATTGAGCATATTGCAGAATACATTGTCTTCAGCAGCAGTTGTACCAACACCAGTAATTTTCTCACCGTTTTTAGCAGCACCTGACAAACCATTATCAGCCTGAGCTTTGTACCAGTTTTCACCGTCATATGATGATGCCGGCTGGAGAAGATTTTTAGCATCATCTGTACCAAAGTTATAGTTGAGGTTGTCTGTCCAAGGAGAAGTTCTGCTTGATACTAAGAGCAATGACTTCTTAGATGTCTGAACAGAGATACCTTTTGCCTGAGTTGTTGTGTCAGTTGTGAACCATGCAAATGTTGCAGTTCCGAGTGCGAGCATTGCCACGAGGAGCATTGCTACGGAAGAGATTAATAATCTCTTTCTTGATGTTGTTTTCATAGAGTAATTCCTCCTAAATAAAATTAATTTTTGTCCCTAAAACACCATAGGGATTTTTTGCTATATCAGTGCCGAGGCACATAATACCAAGTTTATAATTTCGTCATACCGTAGCGGCGATCAGTGATCGCCATTCGTTTCCGACGGAAACGACCAAGTATTAACATTTTCGTTTCGTCCCAAGTTTACACTTGTGACGACTGGCGGTCACTGACCGCCGCTACAATCACCACTCACAAAAATATTTGTCCAATGCCCATTTTTGTGGGTTGTTGTCTATGTATTTACAAATTTCTTTATAATCTTTTTCATTCCGTATGATGTGGTCATAATACGATTTTTGCCACACCGAATAACCGACTTGTTTGGTGACAATGGATTTTAAATGCCTTACGATTTGCGATATTGACGGAGAAATCGAATCTTCCACACCAGAAGCTGACAAAAACAAAACAAAATGTATATGATTTGGCATTACAACATATTTATCTAATTCAACCAAACCTTTATAAGCTGACTCAATGCCGTGAATCGTTTTATCAACGATCCTTCCGACATCATTGAGTAATACACCTGATTTGTCATTATCAAATGCAAGACATTCGCTATCTACTCTACCAAACAAGCACCTATGGTCTTTTGCGCATACCGTTATGAAATATGCACCGCCTTGTGAATAATTAAAATTTTCAAGCCTGTTTCGTTTGCGTAAAAAACATTTTTTATAAACCATAACCGTTGTTTTTCGTCGTCCCAAGTTTACACTTGTGACGACTGGCGGTC
>ENA-OPXD01000090-OPXD01000090.1-human-gut-metagenome-genome-assembly--contig:-NODE-90-length-16160-cov-1.677864_pt1 | contig 16160 bp, 10 predicted proteins | sample MGYA00241518_ERZ502028 | MGnify/ENA primary metagenome ERZ502028 (study PRJEB25962, sample SAMEA2042007) | human gut metagenome | biome: human gut; feature: human-associated habitat; material: faeces... | reverse complement strand
CGCTCTTTCCTATGAAAGATCTAACGGCAAAAACATTTTTACAATTACAAAGAATTTCTAATTTAAAAAATCAATTATTCATCACTCAAAATTCAAAACCGAATAATACAATGTTTCCAAAATCAGGTTATAATAATCCGATTGTCAGTATTTTGTCACAGTATTGACACTATAATGGAAATGTTGAACGATTGAAATTAAGAATAAAATTTATTGGAGGAACTAACTATGGAAATCAATAAGGCTATAAGCAATCAGAATGTTATTATCACACTCAAGGGCCGTCTTGACACAATGACAGCACCGCAGCTTGATGACGAGGCAAAGAGCATTGATTTTGACGAGGTTGAAACCGTAACTCTCAACCTTAAAGACCTTGAGTACATTTCAAGCTCGGGACTGAGGGTTATTCTTGCACTTTATAAAAACCTAAAAAGCAAAGGCGGAAATCTTAAAATTGTCAATGTAAGCAACACAATTATGGAGCTGTTCTCAATGACGGGAATGTCTGACTACCTTGACATTGAGCAGGGATAAGGAGTTAAAATGAGCAGTACCGTACTTGGCAGAAATGCCGTTACCGTCAACAAAAAATACACGGAATATTTTCTTCCGACAGTTCTGACGGCTATGGCAACAAACATTGCGATGATTGTGGACTCAATTATTGCAGGCAATCTTCTGGGACAAAACTCACTTGCGGCAATCAACCTTATGTCCCCTATTTCGCAGTTATATTTTTCGATTACCATACTTTTCGGACTCGGTGCGTCCTCGATAATTTCATTTGCAAAGGGCAGGCGTGACGAAAAGCAGGCTAACCGTGTTTTCACTTCTACATTTATTGTACTTATCGCACTCAGCATAATTTTTATTGCAATTCAGCTGCCGCTTGCCGACTCGATAAGCTCGTTGCTTACAAAGGACGCAGAGCTTAAATCGCTGTTGTTTCAATACTATGTTCCGTTCATAATCGGCACACCGATTTACCTTTTGCTCATGTGTTCAATTCACTTTGTAAGAGCAGACGCAAGACCTGCGTTTGCATCAAACATTGTAATTGTGGCAAATGCCGTAAATCTCGGGCTTGACTTCCTGTTTATGGGTGCTTTCAAAATGGGCATTGCAGGCTCGTCAATTGCGACCGTAACAGGCTATGCGGTAGGGTTTGTGATGATGTCAACACACTTCATCATGAAGAAAAGCACATTGCACTTTGACTTTTCAATTCTCAGAAATCCCGTTCAATTCTTTAAATTTCTCGGAAAAATGGTAACGATCGGACTTTCGGGAGCATTAGGTACAATGCTGATAACAGTTAAAATGCTGTTTTTAAACACAATTATTCAGAGCATAGGCGGAAGTGCGGGTATGGTTTCATATTCGGTATGCTCGTCAAGCCAAATTTTTATGTCAATGTTCATCACGGGTGCAAGTCAGACAATGATTCCGATTATCGGAGTTTGTCTTGGTGAAAAGGACTATGACGGTGTGCGCTATGCATTCCGCAGAGCCGCAAGGGTGCTTGCTGTTTCAAGCGTTGTAATTATGCTTTTCATCTGTATCGAGCCTGAACCGATAATTAAATTTTTCGGAATTACTTCACCCACAGACATTGCAAACACAGTTCCGGCAATGAGAATCAACGCACTGTCATTCCCCGGACTTTCATTCTCGTTTTTGTTGCTTTACTACTATATGGCAACGCAGAAAAGAGCTATTTCTACTGCAATTTCAATCATCAACGGAATCGTCATACTCATTCCGTCAGCTTTAATTCTCGGCAAATTTTTCGGCATCACGGGCGTATGGTATTCACTCGTGGTTGCACAGGTGGGAACACTTGTAGTTGTGTATTTTATTGACCTTGCCGAAAAGAGAAAATCGGGCGGAAAGTATAAAAACTTTTACCTTCTTGAAGAAACCGAGGACAACGAGCTTCTTGCCCTTTCGTTCAAAGGAACAAAAGAAAATGCCGCAGGCGTTTCGCTCTACCTCTCCTCTTTTCTTTCAAAAAACGGAATTGAAGAAAGCCGTGCAAACAGGATTGCAGTTGCCGTTGAAGAAATGGCGGCAAACTGCGCTGAAAGAATGGAAGGCAAAAAGAAATTTGCAGACATCGACATTAGAATTTTTGCCGATAAAAAAGAAACCATTATTTCTGTTCGTGACAACGGTGACGAATTTGATCCGCTCAATGACGACAAGGAATTTGAGATGAGTCCTCTCACAGTTGTGAAGGCGATTTCGGATAAGGTTGAATATTCAAGGGCGCTTGGTTTCAACCGCACAATAATTAAACTTTAACAAACGGAGTTGAATATTATGAGTAATTTAATCAACTTGCTTGATACATACAAAGGTGAAAAGCGAGAGCTTTATCCGCTTACACCAAGCCAGATGGGTGTTTATCTCTCATGTATGCAAAATCCAAAAGGCACAATGTACAACATTCCCTGCACCTATGTTTTTGACAAGGGCAGTCTTAATACCGACAGGCTGATAAATGCCGTAAGAAAAGCTGTTGACAATCACCCTGTTATGAAAATTTTCATTGACAATTCAACAGGAAGTCCAATGATGAAGCCTCGTGACAGCGTTGAATTTGACATTCCTGTCGTACAGGTTGACAATCTAGAACAAGCAGGCAAAGATTTTGTTAAGCCGTTTGACCTTGAAAAAGACATTCTGTTCAGATTTGCGGTTTTTGAATGCGGTGACAAATCTATGTTTGCAATGGACCTTCACCACATAATATCTGACGGCACATCTGTTTCGGTTATCTGCAATGACATTGCGCTTGCATATGACGGAAAAGAGCTTGAACCCGAAAAGTTTTCTCAGCTTGATCTTTCTGTTTTTGAGGAAAAGCTTGAAGAAACCGAAGAATATCAAAAATCAAAGAACTACTATGACAGCATTTTTTCGGCTGTTGAGTCAAAGTCGGAAATAACGGAAGATTTTGCAGAGAATTCAGAGGTTGAGGATAAACCGAACGGTTCTTTTGAATTATCCACGAACGGCAAATTCTCCGTTGAGGATGTTCGCAATTTTGCCTTAGCAAACCAAATTACGCCGTACACTGTTTTCCTCGGTGCATATGAATACGCAGTTGCAAAGTTTACAAATCAGAGCGAAACAACAGTTTGCACGGTTACTCACGGAAGATTTGACAAGCGACTTAAAAACACAGTCGGCATGATGGTTCGCACACTTCCTATCCACGCAAATATTGACGAAGAAGATACAGTTTCGGACTACCTCAAAAAAATACGCAGAAACATAAAAGAAACAGTTGCAAACGATTGGTTTCCGTTTATGAAACTTGCGTCTGACTATGACCTCTCTGCCGACATTATGCCTATCAGGCTGACATATTCAACACTTTTAAAATAGGCGGTCAGGCTCTAAAATTAAAACTTGTTCCGTTAAAAAGTGCCATCTCAAAATTGAATGTTATGGTATTTGAATCAGAAACAGATTTTGAATTGCGTTTTGAATACAGAAACGATTTATTCAAAGAGGAAACTGTTCGTTCGTTTGCCGACAGCTTTTTAAAGATTGTTGAGCAGTTTCTTAAAAAATCCAAGCTCTGCGAAGTTGAGCTTGTAAACGAAAATCAGCTTGCAGAGCTTGATAACTTCAACAAAACGGAATTTCCGTTTGACGACAGCAAAACCGTTGTTGATTTGTTTGAGGAGCAATGCAAAAAAACTCCCGACAAAACAGCGGTTGTATATAAAGAAAAGAAGTTCACCTACGCTGAAATTGATGAGATTACAGACCAAATTGCAGGTTATGTTCACTCAAAGGGTATCGGTAAAGAAGAGGTTGTTTCAATTCTGATTCCGAGATGCGAATATATGCCGATTGCGTCAATCGGTGTGCTGAAATCTGGAGCGGCATATCAACCGCTTGATCCGTCATATCCGCCCGAAAGACTTCAGTTTATGATTAAGGACGCAAACGCAACGCTTCTTATTGCGGACGAAAATCTGCTTGAGCTTTTGCCCGATTACAGCGGTGATATTCTTCTTACAAGGAATATTCCGAATCTTCCAAAATCAGACGCCGTGCTTGCAAAACCCTCACCCGATGATTTGTTTATCCTTATCTATACATCGGGTTCAACCGGCACTCCAAAGGGCGCAATGCTTGAACACAAAAATGTTCGTTCATTCTGCGATTTTCATATCAGAAACTCTGACATTGACGAACACAGCGTTGTTTCGGCATATGCAAGCTACGGTTTTGACGCCTGCCTCAGTGAAATGTATCCTGCGCTTATCGGCGGTGCCGAGCTTCACATTATTGAGGAGGACATCAGACTTGACCTTGTAAGGCTGAACAGATATTTTGAAGATAACGGAATCACCCACGCATTTATGACAACACAGGTTGCAAGACAGTTTGCAACCGAAATTGACAACCACTCGCTCAAATATCTTCTTACGGGCGGTGAACGGCTTGTTCCCCTTGAACCGCCAAAGAATTTTGAACTCATAAACGGTTACGGTCCGACAGAATGTACAGTCTACATCACAACACAGCCCGTTGACAAGCTCTACCACAGAATTCCTGTCGGCAAGGCGCTTGACAATATCAAGCTTTATGTAACAGACAAATACGGCAGACGGCTTCCGACAGGGGCTTTGGGCGAGCTCTGTGTATCAGGTCAGCAGGTTTCAAGAGGTTATCTTAACCGTCCCGAACAGACTGCAAAAGCATACGAAAAGAACCCGTATTGCAATGAAAACGGTTACGAAAGGCTTTATCACACAGGTGACATTGTTCGCCTTACAGATGAGGGCAAGGTTGACTTTATCGGACGAAATGACGGTCAGGTTAAAATCAGAGGATTCCGCATTGAGCTTTCCGAGGTTGACAAGATTATCCGCAAATATGACGGCATTACAAACACAGCTGTAATCGCAAGAAAGCTTGATGGCGGCGGACAATGCATTAACGCATACATTGTTGCCGACAGAAAAATTGACATTCAAAAGCTCAACGCCGAGATCGCGCAGATCATGGATGTGAAGCTGCCCACGGCCGCCGTATATGGTACCCGCCGCTACGATGCAGATTGACAAAATTCCGCTCAATGTAAACGGCAAGGTTGACAAGCGCAAGCTTCCCGAAATCAAGGCAGAATCTTCAAAAAAGAAAAATTCCGCTCCGAGGGAACTAACATTCCTTGAAAAGAAAATTTCCGCAATTATCGAAAAGATTATCGGACACAGCGATTTTGATATTTCCGAAAATCTCATCAACGCAGGTATGACCTCACTTTCGGTTATCAAGCTTGCAGTTGAGCTCAACAAGGCATTCGGCTTTGAGGCACAGGTTAAAAAGATGATGAAGGGCTGTTCGGTTCTTTCGATTGAGGACGAACTTCAGGAGTTTATGTTCAGCGGTATGGCAAATCCGCAAACTGTCAAAAAAGAAGAAAAGAAAGAACACAAGGCTCTCTATCCCCTTTCAAAAACTCAGCTCGGCGTGTATATTGACTGTATGAAAAATCCGTACAGCACACTTTACAATATTCCGTCAATTCTCACATTTTCAAAATCAGTCGACGCACAAAAGCTTGCCGACTGCGTTGTAAAGGTAATCAAGGCTCACCCATATATTATGACTCACCTTTCACTTGAAAATGATGATATTGAGCAGGCATATGTTGACTCTGCAAAACCGAATGTTCCCGTTGAAAAGCTTACGGAAGAACAGCTTGAAGCCTACAAAAAGGATTTTGTAAAACCGCACAATCTTATGAAAGCGCCGCTGTTCAGAATCTCAGTTGCAGAAACCGAAAAGGCGATATATCTGCTTTCGGATTTTCACCACCTTATCTTTGACGGTGCATCCGTTGCACTTTTCTTTGAACAGCTTAAAACGCTGTACGAGGGCGGTAGCATTGAGCCTGAAAACTACACATATTTTGATTATGCAGAGAATGAAATTAAGGCTGAAAGCAGTGATGAATTTAGAAATGCTGAAAAGTTCTTCGACAATATGATGAAAAATTTTGACTCTGCAAGCGAAATCACGGCTGACCTCAGAGGTCATGCAGAGGACGGTGCTCTTGCATCTCAGGCAGTCCCCGTTGATATGGCAAGGGTTGAAAACTTCTGTTCACAGCACGGAATCACTCCAGCCCACCTTTTCCTTGCCGGCACATTCTACGCTGTTTCAAGATTTGTGAACAGCAGAAATGTTTACATCAGCACAATCAGCAACGGCAGAAGCGATATGCGGCTTACAAACTGCTTTGGTATGTTTGTAAAAACTCTTGCACTCGGCATTGAAATTGAGGACATCACCTCACTTGAATTTGTTGAAAAAAGCAAGGCTGTTTTCACGGATTCAATTGAAAATGAAATTTACCCCTACGCACAGCTTTGTGCAAAATACGGCTATGCGCCGAACATTATGTACGAATATCAGCTTGGTGTTGTTGATAACCTTGAAATTGACGGCAAAGCCGTTGTCCGTGATTACCTTGAAATGAATACTGCAAAGTTCAAAACAGCCATTCACATTGAGGATTACAAGGGCAAGCCGAGCGTTGTGGTTCAGTACAATGACGCACTTTACAGCGGTGAGCTTATGAGAACGCTTGCAAAATCCGTTCTCTGCGCTGTTGAACATATTATAGAAAATCCAAACGGCAAAATCAGAAAGGTTTCACTCCTTGACAACGCCGCAATTGCACAGCTTGAAAGCTTTAAGTCAACCGAAATTGCTCCCGTTAAGACAAAACTTCTTCACAAAATGTTTGAAGAACAGGTTGCAAAAACTCCCGACAGAATTGCACTTTCGGCTTGTGACGGCAAACTGACCTATAAAGAGCTTGACCGTCTTGCAAATATCACAGCAAACTCACTCATTGAAAAAGGTCTTGAAAAGGGCGGAAAGGTTCTTATTCTGCTTGAAAGAACCTCAAAATTCTTCATATCACTTTTCGGTATTCTCAAGGCCGGCGGTGCGTTTATTCCGTCATGTCCAGACTATCCGAAGGAGCGAATCGACAGTATTATTGAGGACAGTGACGCAGACTTTGTAATTACCGAGGGCGAACTGCTCAATAAATATGACCGCACGGTTGATGTTTCAAAACTTCTTTCGGGCAATAATGAAGAAAATCCGAATGTTGATGTACAGCCTGACGACCTTGCGTACCTCATCTACACATCGGGTTCAACAGGCAAGCCAAAGGGCGTTATGCTGCGCCACATCGGCATTGCAAACTACCTTGCATACAGCGACTCAAACATTCAGGTTAAAGAGGTTGTTGACAACTGTCACGCATACGGCTCTGTAACTACAATCAGCTTTGATATGTCGCTAAAGGAAACCATGCTGTCGCTCTGCAACGGTCTTACCCTCGTTTTTGCAAGTAATGAACAGACGGTAAACCCGATGTTACTTGCAGAATTCTTTAAAGAAAACAATGTTGATGCGTTCAACTCTACACCGTCAAGACTTTTGCAATATATGGAGCTTGACGAATTTGCAGAAGCAATGGCAAACTGCAAGGTTATTCTCTCGGGCGGCGAAAAATATCCCGACAAGCTATTAAGGGTACTGCGTGAAAAGACGAACGCAACAATAATCAACACCTACGGTCCGACTGAAATCACGGTTTCTTCAAACGCAAAAAATCTTACGAATGCAGACAAAATTTCAATCGGCAGGCCGTTACGCAACTACACGGAATATATCGTTGACTCAGACAACAATCTCCTTCCAATCGGAGTTGTGGGTGAGCTTCTCATTCAGGGATGCGGTGTGGCGCTCGGCTACAACAAACTTCCCGAACAGACTGCAAAGGCATTCATCGAATTTAACGGTGAACGCACCTACCGTTCGGGTGACTACGCAAAATGGACAACGGACGGCGATGTTATTATTCTCGGCAGAACCGACAATCAGGTTAAGCTGAGAGGATTAAGAATTGAACTCGGTGAAATTGAAAAGTGCCTGACCGCAGTTGACGGAATCAAGAGCGGAATTGCTCTCATAAGAAAAGTAGGCAAGGCTGACGCAATCTGCGTTTACTATACAGCCGACAGACAGCTTGAGCCAAATGAAATTAAGTCTGAGCTTGCAAAATCTCTCACGGATTATATGGTTCCGAGTGCGTATGTTCAGCTTGACAAAATGCCGCTCACACCAAACGGCAAGGTCAACACAAAGGTTCTTCCCGAACCTAAAAGCAACAAATCCGAAAGCGGTCGGTTGCCGAAAAATGAACTTGAAAAAACATTCTGCGACATCTTTGCGGAAATTCTTGAACTTGACAATGTTTTTGCAGACGATAACTTCTTTGACCTCGGCGGAACATCGCTTACAGCAACAAGAATTGTAATCTCCGCATCAAAGAAAAACATTGAGGTTGCATACAGCGACATTTTTGCAAATCCTACTCCGCAGACTCTTGCAAAATTTGTGAGCAAGGATGATTCAGCCGAAGATGACCTTGAAAATCTTTCGGACTACGATTATACAAATATCAATAAAGTTCTTGAAAAGAATAATATTGACACATTCAAAAACGGTGAGCTTCAAAAACTCGGCAATGTTCTTCTGACAGGCTCTGCCGGTTTCCTCGGAGTACACATTCTCTACGAACTTCTTCACAAGTATAACGGCAAGGTTTACTGCATGATTCGTGACAAAAACAATAATCCTGCCGAAAACAGAATGAACTCAATCTACTATTACTACTTTGAAGAAAGTCTGAAAGAAAGATATACCGACAGAGTTACCGTTATCAGCGGTGATGTTACAAACCGTGAATCATTCGATAAATTTATTGACAAGGACATTAACACGGTCATCAACTGTGCCGCAAATGTTAAGCACTTTTCAAAGGGTACAGACATTGAAGATGTAAACCTTTACGGTACTCTCAATGTGCTTGACTTCTGCAAAAAGGCTAATGCAAGGCTTGTTCATGTGTCAACAATGAGCGTAGGCGGTATGTTTGTGGGCGAACAAGGTTCTGTTGACAAGCTCAAAGAAAATCAACTTTACTTTGGCCAGCATGAGGGTTCAAAGTACACCCTGTCAAAATTCCTTGCGGAAAGGGCGATTCTTGAAGAGGTTTCAAAGGGCTTTAACGCAAAGATTATGCGTGTAGGCACACTTGCCGCAAGAAACAGCGATGGTGAATATCAGATTAATTTTACCACCAACACATTTATGGGCAGACTCAAATCTACGCTTCTTATCGGCAAATATCCTTATGAGGCAATGGAAATGCCGTTTGAGCTCTCTCCGATTGATTTTGTGGCAAAGGCAATTCTTCTGCTTGCACAAGCTCCGAAGGATTGCACCGTGTTCCACCCGTTCAACAACCATACTCTCATTATGGGCGACCTCTACACCGAGATGAACAAAATCGGACTTCATTCACAGGGTGCAGAGTATGAGGATTATATGATTGCACTTGACAGAGCCGAGCAGGATCCCGAAAAAGCAAAGATTCTTTCAAGTATGATTGCATATCAGAACATGGCTCACGGTCAAAAGACATTTACAGTCGGCAAGAGCAACACATACACAATGCAGGTTCTTTACAGAATGGGATTTGTGTGGCCCGTTACCTCGCTTGACTATATGAAACGATTCATCAACGCATTAAGAGGTCTTGGCTTCTTCGATTAATAATACAACATCAAGTCATAATAAAAGGCAAAACAGCGGACATTCCGAATCAATGGATTGTCCGCTGTTTTTATATTTTATAATAACGGCAAGCATAAAAAGCACCGCCCCTGCTCTGCAAAAAACAGGACAAGGACGGTAAAGTTAAATGCTTGTCAAATTATGCACTTACTGTCAAATTAATAAACAAGATTTAATAATAATCCCTGTCTACATTTTAAATATTCAAAGTCGAAAATAAATATACTTTGGAGTAAAAGAGCGGTTTTGGGGAGTGAAAGGAATACTGCATACAATATCAAAAAATAATATAATAAATTTCAGCAACGGCAATGCCATATATTGACAATAAGGTGCAGAAACATTATAATTTATTGTGTAAAAGAATTATAATGAATAGGAGTAAAAGTGCGGTTTTCGGGAGTGAAATTACTTTGCAAATAAAAAGCAATCAAACGATTGCCTTTTATTTTTCAGGCATCAGAGCCAACCGAAAAGCCATTTGAAAATTGTACCAAACACTTTTTGCTCCCCCTTTATTCTATTGTATGGGATTACAATAGCAAACAAAAAAGGCAACATAAATACAGTTTGGAGCAAGATACTCTGTTTTGGGAGCAAGAGGGTGAAAATATGTTTGCGGCTTTGTGTGATGACGATAAATACATAATTGAAGAGCTAAAAAAGCTGCTTTTGACATATGCAAAGGAAAATCGTATAATTATTGATATTGATGAATTTGAAAGCGGTGAAAAGCTTTTAAATTCCGAGAATAATTACGATATAATCGTGCTTGATTTTCAGCTTGGCAGTACAGACGGACTGACTGTTGCAAAGGAGCTCAGAAAACGCAATGTGCTTTCCTGCATAATTTTTCTGACATCTTATCCCCACTTTATGATTGATGCGTTTGAAGTAAACACATTCAGATTTCTTTTGAAACCGATTGACAAATCAAAATTTTTCAAGGCAATTGACGACTATGTAAAAATTGTAGATGCAAATTATCCGATAACTCTTATTCAAAATAAGGAATTGAAAAAAATTAACTCAAATGAAATCTGCTTTATTGAGGCAGACGGAAAGTACTCAAACATTCATTTAAACACCAAGGTCATGCACTGTTCAAAAACTCTTTCGGGAGTTACAAACCTTCTCCCAAAGTATTGTTTTGTAAAAACTCATCGTTCTTTCGTGGTAAATCTTCACTATATAAAATCATACTCATCAGATACGGTGTATCTGAGTAACGGCGAATCGGCTTATCTCAGTAAAAATTATCAAAAATCCTTTCGGACATCATATATGAATTTTCTTAAAAAAAATTATGTGAGGTTATAATTTATGCTATTTTACAGCTATGCGGAGCTTGTAGTGGGACTGATTGCAGTTTTTTTCTTTACTTCAAAAGTATTTTCAATTATCAAGTATAAAATGTATTTTGCCCTGTCTTTAATTTTTATAATATTAACCGCTTCGGTTGCTTGTTTTTTAAAAGATGAACAACAATATGTGATTCTGCCGGTTTTGCATTTTATTGCATTAACATTTCTTCCTCTTTCACTCGGACATAACAGAAAGATAATGCTAATATTCTCTTCCTTGTTTTTTTCAGGATTGACATTTTTTATTTATTCCATAAATCAATTAGTATGTTCAATTTTACATATAGAGTTAAACTCTCAAAGCTCTGCCGCCTTTGAACTTATTTCTAATTTGATTGTTTTCGGAATATTTATAATCCTGTCAAGTCCGCTGAAAATCAAAACAAAGCTTGTGGTTGAGTCAATTACCAAACCGACAATAATTATGATATTGATTTTTCTGTATCTCGGCGGAAGTATGGCGACTTTCGGCACATACTACATAATTCCGTCATCTGATTACAGAACGATTGCGCTCAAAATTCTAACCTTGATTGTGTCGATTGTATTCTCGTTTTCAATACCGATTCTTTTGTACAATCAGATAAAAAAGAGCCGATATATGCATGAAAACGATATCTACGAAAGACAGCTTAACGCACAGATTAATTATTACAAGAGCATTACGACTTCGGGATATGAACTGAGAAAAATCAGGCATGATTATAACGATCTTTCTATCGGATTAAAATCGCTTATCAACAGTCGGAAATATGATGAGGTTCTTCCTCTCCTGCAAAAATATGACGGCGAGATTATAAGCTCATTTCAGATTTTGTACAACACGGGCAATGATCTGACCGATGCGATTTTAAGCGATAAGCAGAAAAATGCAGATGAAAATATTAAAATCACATTTGAGGGTTCGCTTGCAAATGTGCCTGCCGATAACCTTGAAATCTGCGTTTTGTTTAACAATATGATTGACATTGCGTTTGAAAATGTAAAGGAATTTTGCGGTAACGGAAAACAAATTATCGCCTTAAAAGCGGAAACAAGGGCCGGATTTCTCTTTTGCTGCATAAGCTTTCCGATTGAAAATGAAATAAAAAAGGCACAGAACAATGTTCTGTACCACAGCTTTGCGTATAAAACTTTGAAAAATCTTGCCGAAAAAAACGGCGGTAAAATTGAAACAAGCCTGTCGGATGACAGACTTGCAATAACCACTGGTTGGGTAATTAATAATTTTAGTTAATTCTTTTCGGGAATTTTTGAATAAGCTTTTTAACATCAGTCTTTTCAATTTTGAGAAGGCTGATTTTTTTGTCTATGCCGCCCGCATAACCCGTAAGGTTTCCGTTTGTCCCGACAACACGGTGACACGGCACGATTATCGAAACGGGATTGTGACCCACAGCACCACCGACTGCCTGTGCGGACATTCTCGAAATGCCACGCTGTTTTGCCAAAATTTTTGCAATTTCGCCGTAGGTCATAACTGAGCCGTAGGGAATTGTCAGGAGAATATCCCACACAGCCTTGCGAAATTCTGAGCCGTTAAGCGAAAGTTTGGGCATAAAATCGGGTTCGTTGCCCGAAAAATATATGTCAAGCCACTTTTTTGTCTGTTCAAAAACAGGCAGGGTTTTATCCTCAGTTTCACCTTTTACGGTTGACGCAAAGTACTTTTGTCCATCAAACCACAAACCGCAAAGGCTCTCACCGTCAGATGCCATAGTTATATTGCCAATCGGAGAATTGTAATAACCGTTAAAAAACATAATCTCACCCCGCCTAATTGTACCGTTAAAAGCAGTTTTTGGCAAGAAAAAATCGGCACTAAAATCGTGCCGACTTTGGTTACAGATTCATTTCTGAAAGTTCTTTTGCGGTTGCATCAACAAGTTTCTTATAGTCCTCACTGTACACCACTACATCCCTTTTTCCCATGATATATATATTTAGTTTATTTTGTGTTTTCGCTGACCATTCCGCCAACGCTGAAAAGCCCGCCTGTGATTGAATCCAATGCCGCATTTTTAGCTACATTGTCCATACCCGCCTGAGTGGACTTTTGAATTGAGAATTTCTGCGTTTCCTTGCCGAAACCGCTCTTCATAATCCACACCTGATTCTGACTGTCGAGAGCGGGAAATGTTATTACGGTAGCCATTCCATGCTTTGTAAGTGACGGAGTTCCTGCCGTAAACTCTTTGTCTTTGATTGCATCAAAAAAGCTCTCAATCGTATAAGAATTTTTTGTCTTAATGTTTTTGGTTTTAACTCCGAATGCCATAGTAACTTCCTTTCAGATTAGTTAGCACCCCAGACATTTCCGTTTTTGTCCGTGAATTTGCCTGTAAGAACCATAATAAAATCAACAAGCCAACCGATACCGAATACACCGCAGGTCAAAAGCCAGATGACACCTGTTCCGATTTTGCCTGTCATAAATCTGTGAACACCGAGTTCACCGAGAAAAAATGTGATTAGTACCGCCGCTGTTTTGCTCATTTGTAAGCACTCCTTTAAATTTATTTGTTGAGTACACTATACAGAATAAAAATTATAAATGCAACAATTTGGCAGTAATGTCAGTTTTTCGGCAAGAAAGTCATAAAATCACAAAGGACATTGCCAAATGACAATGCCCTCTGCGAATGAGTTAAAATGAATAAACCTGTTATCTGTTTTGAATTGCAATTTTTCTGTAGGTATCGAACTTAACCCACTTTGCAAAGAAATCCGCATCGTTGATGCTTTTAAGATTTGAATACTCGGAAAGAAACTGCTGAATTTTTTCGTTGCTGTCGGCAAGAACCTCAAAGCCTCTGCCGTTTACAACAGGAACACCGCCGTAGCTGTACTCCGATGTCGGAACGATATCGGTAATCTTGCGGTCACGAACCTTTACGGCAACGCTGTCACGAAGAACTATAATATCAAAGCTGTCGGGATACTTATAGCTTTCGCCCTCAACAGGGATTATGTCCCCCTTTGTATAGGTTTCCTTAACAGGCTGATATTTGAGAACATTAAGGCTTGAAGTGTCATAGAAAAACTCTTCAAAGATATCACCTCTTGCCTCAAGTGAGCCGAGTACGAATGACGCCTTTTTTGCATCATCGGCCTTTTCTTCAACCGAATCAACAACACCGCAGGCTGATGTCATATTTGACACACGGTCAATCAAAATAAGCTCACCGAGTGTTTTATGCTTTGAGAAAAGGTCAACCGCAATCGGCTCTGCAAGCAGAATTGTGCAGACTGCGATTCCGTTCTTTGTAAGTGAATCGGCAGGGATATGCTCGCCTGTGTTCACATCAACAGCGTACTTGATTTCGGAAACGATACCCGAAATAGTCTTTGTGCCGAGCTTTACAAGGTAATCCTTGCCGGCTGTAAGCTGTTCGTCATCCATCCAGAGAATTGACGCTGTAAGCTCCTGATAGGACGCAAGATTTGTGTCCTTTGTTATTACACAGCCACGGGATACATCAACTTCCTTGTCAAGTGTTATTGTAACGGGCTGTCCCTTGAAAGCGGTTTTAACATCCTTATCTGTCATAAGTATCTGCTTTACATGGGCCTTTTCATTGCTCGGGAGTGTTACGATTTCATCGCCTATGCTGATACTGCCCGACTCAATCTGTCCCTGAAAGCCTCTGAATGTGTGGTCGGGACGGCAAACTCGCTGAACAGGAAGATAGAATCCTTCTTCCTCCTCCGAGGAATCAACATCAACAGTTTCGAGATACTGAAGCAGAGGAACACCGTTGTACCACGGAATGTTTTCGGACTTTACGGTAACATTGTCGCCCTCTGTTGCGGAAAGCGGAATGATGTAGATATCGTCAAGTAAAAGCTCGTTTTTAAGTTCTTCAATCTGCTTTACGATTTCGTCAAAGCGTGACTTGCTGTACTTTACCAAATCCATCTTATTAACGGCAAAGACAAAATGTCTTATACCCATAAGCTTACAGATTCTTGCGTGCCGTCTTGTCTGAACAAGAACGCCCTGTGATGCGTCAATGAGGATAACTGCGAGGTCTGCAAAAGATGCGCCTACAGCCATGTTTCTTGTATATTCCTCGTGACCGGGTGTGTCGGCAACGATAAAACTGCGGTTGTCGGTTGTGAAGTAGCGATAAGCAACATCAATTGTGATGCCCTGCTCACGCTCAGCCATAAGACCGTCAAGCAAAAGCGAATAGTCAATGTCACCGCTGCGACTGCCGACCTTACTGTCAAGCTCAAGAGCCTTTTCCTGATCGGCATAAATAAGCTTTGCATCATAAAGTATGTGACCTATGAGTGTTGATTTACCGTCATCAACACTGCCGCAGGTAATAAATTTAAGTAAACCTTTCATCAGAAGTAACCCTCCCTTTTTCTGCGTTCCATACTGCCCTGTGCCTCGTTGTCGATTACTCTGGAGGTACGCTCCGAAGAAACGGAGCTGAGGGTTTCGTCAATAATTTCATCAAGAGTTGTTGCAGTCGACTCTATGCCGCCTGTAAGAGGATAACAGCCGAGTGTTCTGAAACGAACCGATTTCAATTCGGGTACTTCGCCCTCTTTGAGCGGAAAACGATCGTCATCAACCATAATAATGTTGCCGTCACGGTAAACAACAGGTCTTTTTGCCGCAAAGTAAAGCGGAACGATGTCAATTTTTTCCCTTTGAATGTACTGCCATATGTCCTTTTCTGTCCAGTTGGAAATTGGGAACACACGAATGCTTTCGCCCTTATTGATTTTTGTGTTGTAAAGCTTCCACATCTCTGGGCGCTGGTTCTTAGGATCCCATGCCTGTGCTTTATTTCTGAAAGAGAAAATTCTTTCCTTGGCTCTTGACTTCTCCTCATCTCGTCTGCCGCCGCCGAATGCCGCAGTAAAGCCGTATTTGTTGAGAGCCTGTTTGAGAGCCTGTGTTTTCATAATATCTGTGTAAGCCGCACCGTGATCAAACGGGTTGATGCCTTTTTTAACACCTTCTTCATTGGTGTAAACGAGCATTTCAATTCCGAGCTTCTTTGCTGTGTCATCACGGAATTTTATCATATCCTTGAACTTCCACGTTGTGTCAATGTGTAGGAACGGGAACGGCGGTTTTTCGGG
>ENA-OPXD01000068-OPXD01000068.1-human-gut-metagenome-genome-assembly--contig:-NODE-68-length-18597-cov-1.718099_pt1 | contig 18597 bp, 16 predicted proteins | sample MGYA00241518_ERZ502028 | MGnify/ENA primary metagenome ERZ502028 (study PRJEB25962, sample SAMEA2042007) | human gut metagenome | biome: human gut; feature: human-associated habitat; material: faeces... | reverse complement strand
ATGTAAACATTCATTATACACATCAATGATATCCCATATCAAAGCAACAGAAAATGTATTGCACATTTTATCGTAATTTTCACAAATAAAATTATTCAACGGATCTGTTATTTCTTTTACCTTATCATTATCAACGGTACTAAATTCACCAATTGCATTTTTATCATGAATCATATATTCATCCGCTAAAAGTTGTATTAGTATAGCACTTAGCTTTTGATATAAAGGCTTATTTATTTCGTATAATTCATCCGTCTTTTTTTGCTTGCGTTTAATATGATTAATTAATAGCGGAATAACAATTAAAGATAGTACTCCTCCCACAATTGAAGCTATCCAACCACGATCTTTGTCTGATAAACATAAAAAAGCCATTATAGTTGGAACACAAATCACAACTGTAGAAATAATAAAAGTTATTATGTAATTCACAATCAATGCTTTATCACAAAAATCACTTATTTCGTCTAAGATTCTTCTAACTTTTGGGTGCTCATCTCTGAATTTTTCAATTTTTGATAACTTTGATAACATTATATACACTTACCTTTCACTAAAAATTGATTAATCTTGGCCTCTGTTTTGAAGTAACAAAATTACTCTATTTATCAGTATATTAACAACACTTAAAAAGACTACAGAAAACAAAGCAAATACAACCAGTAACCACACAAGTAATAAAAATGAAATTGAGTAGAGGTTAATAAGAAAAGTATTACCTGTCAAAGCAAGAGAATTAATATTATTTGAATTATCAACAATCACCGATATGTAATAGGACACATCAAAAATATTATCGTATGGTATATACTTTGATATTATGAAAATGCTGAAATCAGACAGCAGGAATATTGTCAGCAATGCCGCAGGTATACCTAGAGCTGTTATAATTAACAGAATATATTTGTGTGGTATTACTCTCAGTGATTTCCAAAAATAATTTTCAGTCAGATTTTCTTTGATATCGGCAACAAACTTTCTGCATAATCTGTACCATATTTTCAAAGACACGGCACACAAAGCTATAAACAAAATCAAAAGTAAAATATGCTCAAAGTTTTCGATAACCTTTGCTTTTTCGGAAAAATTCGTCGGGTGGTACTGAGTCAAATTCATCTGCTCAATCAGTGGCGCTGAAAAAGATTTGTTGTCATAAGCAATGATATTAACTTCGCAGTTTTTGTATTCTTTGTAGCCGGAATAAGGGACATAAACTCTCTGCTTTCCGTCGCTTGATAGGCTGTTTATTATGTTTTCATCTTCATTTATGATACCGCAAATTGTGTAAACTTCATCATTTAGCGTTATTGTTTTTCCTACTGCATTAGTATTAAAAAACAGTTTAAGAGCAAGACTGCTTTCAATGACAGCAACCTTGTCTTTATTCTCCATATTCTCTTTTGTAAAACCTTTTCCGATTAGTTTATGATTATAAATCTCAAAGTAACTCTCATTGGTAAGAACCGGTAAAACCGTTTCCGCTTTAACACTTGTTTCTTCAAGCTCTGCACAAAAACTTACTCCATCAAAAGAAATTCGCTCTGACAGTTTTTCAATATCTGCAATAGTAAGCGGTAAAGCGTCTGATTTCAGATTATAATTCATCTGCGTTATAGAGGGCAGCTGACGCAACGCATTGCCGCTGACATAAAAGCAAAGGCAAAAAACACAAATGGTAAGTACTGTAACTAAAACAGCAGAAAAAATTCTCTTCTTTTTCATCCGCTATTCCTCCTCAGCAATATGCACCCTGTCACCATTTGCAATGTTCTTTGAAGTCGAGTACACAACCTCCATACCGCTGTACATACTGTCAGAAGTTACCTCGTAATAAAGGTCGTCGCTGTTTTTGATGTCTACGGTAACTTCGCTGACAGTGGTTTTGTTATTTTCATCAGTTTTTGCAACAAATATCGTCCCTGTGTTCCCCGTTGCATCAACAGCAGAAAGCGGTAGTAAATATCTGTCATCAACACTCTGCTCTCCGTCAATAGTACCATATGTTACCTCTGTAACCTTTACCTGCGGCAAAAGTATGTTGTCAATAGTGGTTGAGAAGTATGTAAGAAGAGCAAGCGCAATTAGAAATGCAATACCAAATCGTAATGCGTATTTTTTCAGCTTATCTTTTTTCATTTGGCACTCTCCTAACTTTTATCAACTTGAATAAACGGCGAATCTATATCCCTTTGCCCATAAAGATAAATAAGCAAAGGAATTATCATAAACATAACTCCGCAGGCAAAAATTATTCCATAATCGGAGTTACTTATATCCGACAGTCCGATTGAAAGTGGATACATAGCCTCATCATCAAAGTAGATAAGTGGCTGTTCAACAACATTCCAATTATCAATGAAGCAGAGCAAAGTCAGGGTAATTAGCCCTCCCTTTATTTGCGGCAAAATAATGTTTGTAAAAATCTTAAAATATGACGCACCGTCAATTCTTGCGGCTTCAATTGTTGATTCGGGAATATATTTTATGCTTTGTCTGAGCAAGCAAATACCGAACGCCGAAAAAGTACCCGGCAATATTATTGCAAGAAAATTATTTAGCAATTCGAGGTTATCAAGCACAATATAGTTCGGCACTAAGGTTACCTGCAACGGCAAAATCAAGAGCACAATATACACGAAAAACAGCTTGTCTCTGAACGGAAACTTCAGCTTAGCAAAAGCAAACGCCGCAAGCGCAGACACAATAACCTGTCCTATTACTGTCGGGAATGTAATGATTACCGAATTCCAGAATTTCAGCAGATATTCGGGTCGTCTGAAAAGCACCTGATAATACTGTTCAAGCGAGAACATCTCAGGAATGAGGTTAATCTCCTTATATTCTCCGTTTGTAAAGTCGAGCATTGAGCTAACCTGTGAATCCGACATAAACGAGCAGGCAATCATATATACAACGGGGAATAAAAACACGGCAGTAATCAGAATGAGAAATATGTATTTTATAACCTTTAATATTTTTTTCATTTTACTGCCCCCTATTCCGCAAAGCTGTGCTTGCGCTCAAAAATAAAGAACACAAGAAGGACAGCTATCATAAACACCGATAAAATTATTGAAGCCGATGACAATCTCGGATAATTTAGATTGTAGTAATTATTATTGATAAAGTTTTGCAGGAAATATACATTAGTATTCGGATAATCACCGAACAATGCAAAGACTTCACGGAAAATTTTAAAAGAGTAAATCAGTTCCATAAGGAACACAAAAAATGTTGTAGGAGTTATCATTGGAATCGTGATTTTTTTAACTATTTGAAAGGAATTAGCTCCATCGAGCCTTGCACTTTCATACAGTGATTGAGGGACATTCGCAAGTCCCGCCGTAAACAAAATCACGCAAAAGCCGCAATACTTCCACACATAAATAAAAATTATCATAACCATTGAAAACCCGGAATTAAAAAACTCAACAGTGTTTAATCCTAATGAACTAAGCAGTCCGTTGATTGCACCGTAGTCATCAAATATTACCTGCCACACACATATTAAAGAAGCAATGGGAACCACAACAGGAATTAATAGAGCGCTTCTGAAAAATGATGATATTTTCTTAAAAGAATTAAGGAATAAAGCTATCAGAAACGAAATCACCATCAATAGCGGTATTGCAACAACAGTAAATATAGCTGTGTTTTTCAGCGCAAGCAAAAATGTATTGTTTTTGAATAATTGTATGTAATTTTCAATACCCACAAAAGTATTACCTATATAAAGACTTTTTACAAAACAAATTATGTACGGTACAATATAAAATACCACTATTCCTGCAAATGAGGGCAGGATAAACAGAAAGGCAATTAAGTGTTCTTTTCGTTTTCTCTTCATAAAATCAATCCTTAATAATGTTATCTTGTCCATTCCAAAGTTGATAGTAATATCCCCTTTGGTTCAATAAATCTCTGTGATTTCCGGTTTCAACTATCTGACCATTTCTAAGCACTAAAATTTTATCGCAATCTTTTATTGTACTTAATCTATGTGCGATAATTATTGTTGTCATATTCTTTGAAAAATTGTTTATAGTTTTTTCGATAGATCTTTCGGTAACATAGTCAAGGTTACTTGTAGCTTCATCCATTATTAGAATTTCAGGTTTTTTCAATAAAGCTCTCGCTATAGCAAGCCTTTGTTTTTGCCCGCCTGATAGGTTTTTACCGTTTTCTTCAATCCTGGTGTTAAATTTTAAAGGCAAACTGTTAATATATTCTTCAAGCTCACATATCTTACACACCTGAGATATATCATCATCACTTACATCTGAATTGCCAAATAGCAAATTTTCTCTTATTGTTCCACTGAATAGAAAAGTATTTTGTGATATGTAAGATATATTATCTCTTATCTGCTTTATTGAAAACTCTCTTATATCAATTGAATCAAGTTTAATACTTCCTTTTTCCTGTTCATACAACCTAACAAGTAAATTAGCTAAAGTTGTTTTCCCTGAGCCACTTTCTCCAACAAAGGCTATTTTCTCTCCACGACAAATTTCTAAATTAATGTCTTTTAATACAAGCTCTCTTGTACCATATCTAAAATCTAAATTTGAAATAGAGATTTTATCAAACTTAATTTTATCATTTAATTGCTCGTGTTCATAATTATATTCAGGTGTTATATCTAAAATTTCTCCTAATCTGTCTGCCGCAACAACAGCAGTCTGAATGCTTGGCTGAAGATTAATTAAATTTTTAATTGGCTCGATAAAATAACCTAAAAGCGCATTAAAAGTTATTAGTTCACCGAGTGTTAGTTCTCCCTTAATTACATACGCAACGCCAACCCACAAAATGACAAGTTCTCCTACAACGGCAACAAACATAGTAATAGTTTGCTGACTAAGAGATAATACACCTCCGTTAAATACCTTTTTTAAAAATTTCTTATACAATTTATCCGTTTTTTCTTTTTCGTTATCTTCCTGATTAAAGGCTTTAATTGTTTCAATACCGTTTATAGTTTCAACAAATTGAGATGTAACCTTAGAATTCATCTCCATTATTTTTCTGTTGATTTTTTTAATTGGTTTATTATATACAAAAACTATTATTCCATACAAAATCAACATAACTACAGAAATCAAAAATAATAGCCTGTTGCTGTTAAATAAAACTACTGCACCTACGACTGCCATAATAGTATCCATCATAATTGTTAATGACGCTTCCGATACAATATCTCTTATACTTGAAGCGTCATTAAATCTAGATATGATTTCGCCGGTATCACGCATAGAATAAAACTTCATAGGTAAAATTAAAGCGTGATTGTAATATCCAAGCATTATGGGTATATCTATGTTTTGCTCTAATTTTACTATTAATAAGCCTCTAAAAAAATTTAAACATATCTGTACTAAGAACAAACTCAAAGTAATAGCCGACACATAATTAAGCATTTCTATCGAAAGGCTCGGAACTATATTATCCATTAAAACCTGATAATAAAAAGAAGTTATAATGCCTATTGAGGTCAGTATCATAGACAGAATAAAGATCCTTAATAAAAGCCATTTTTGCGAAATAAGCAAACGAAAAAAACTAGATAAAGTACTTTCCTTTTTATTACCCTTTTGAGATTCTTTCGTTGGTGCAATAAGAATTAGAACATTGGTCCATATTTTAAGGAAATCTTCTTTTTTGTACCTTACACTCCCCTTTGCAGGGTCAGAAACTACTACAGTATTATCTTTTATTTTAGTAATAACCACATAATGAAGCAAGGTATTGTCAATCACTACATGAGCAATAGCAGGCAAGGGCAATTTTTGAGTTAATGCATTTTTATCAGCTTCAACAACCTTTTGCTCAAACCCATAGTGTTCAATTACCTTTACAAGTCCGCATGCACTTGTTCCCTGACGGTCTGTCCCGGCTATATCTCGTATTTTTGCTATTGAAACTTTTAAACCATATTTTCCAAAAATTGCAGCCAAGCAAGCAGGACCACAATCTGTTTCGTCATTTTGCAATATGCATTTTAATTTAAACATAATTCACCATAATCTATTCCTTCAAATAAATCTCAGTTGCTGCTGTAAGTTGATGAATAAACTTTTCCTTTGAAATATCCCCGTTTAAATATTTATCAACTATATCACTGATTACCGAAGAATTAAAATAAGTATCCGATAAACAATTAAAGCTATATAAGTTACATTTTGTTATGTTGTTTATAATATATTTATAATCTCTTATCGCCGCACTTTCAGCAGTTTCAACAATAGCTTTTTCTTTATCACTAACAATTATATCTTCAAAATCTATTACTTCATCTATTGAATCAATGCATTTTTCCATAGCATCGCTGTTTACAGGCAAATACATACATTCTTCACTCATATTTTTTTGCACATCACAGGACAAACAGTACTTAATGAAAGGCAGTAATTTTTCTTTATTTTTACAATTATCATTAACGGCAATACCAACATCTGTAGAGGCAGAAATTGAATCATCATCCATATTGTAATTATTTACAAACACAGGAGTTGATCCTAAATATTTTAAACACGAATATGTCCTTACTATACCACTAAAAGCAGGCATTTCCTTATATAAAATAGAAGCACCATTATTTATATTTTCATATAAAAAATAATTAACATTTTCGTCGGTAGTGTCATTCTTAATCAAGCTATAGATAGAATCCAAATCTTCCGAAAACTTATCGCTGTTAAATTCTGTATTTCCGCTGTTAAAATCTATATATTGATCTAAAAACGAATAAAAAAAGGCAATATTATCATCGGCACTTCCAAAAAGAGAATATTCTTTTTTATTTTTTGAAAGTTTCTCAGATAATGCTTTAAAAGAAAATTCAGATGATGTTAAATTGTACTTATTAAGTGTTTCCTCTGTAGTTATAAAAACATCAGGTGAATAGAACAAAGGTATAAAATATCTTTTACCGTCAATCACTCCTGCATCCATAATTTTTGAATCGCAGTTATCTATTCCTATATCATAACTAAATTCACTTATAAGCTCGTTTACATCTGCAATAGTTTTGCTATCTGTTAATTTCTCAAATGGAAGCTTTTGACTCAAAGAAAAAATATCAGGTCCCTCACCTGCCATAATTTCTGTTGACATTTTTAATTTCATTTCTTCCTCCGAGTCAAATTTTATAATTTCAATTTTATATGTATCATTATAGTTTACTGTGCAATACTTATTATATTTATTAATCAAATCGCATATTGAATCCTCGCAATATGTATAATACTTAAGGCACCTAGAATCATTTAAAGTAGTGTTTTTATGACATCCAGAAAAAGTAAATGATACAAACACTAATTGTAAAATTAAAAATGCTGAAATGATTTTTTTCATAGTTAACCTCATTTAATTTTTGACTGTTAGATATATATTAGATACAAGATACAAAATAGAAAGAACAAGCTAATTGTTGACAATTTTAATTTATTAAATCAAATAATTTTAAGTAATAAAAATCAAAATGTAATAGTAACTTTACTATCAGTTACCTTTACTTTTGCATGAGCACCTTTTTCAAGATTACTTTTTGCCCAAGATTTTGCTTTGCTGGCATGGCTAGAATGTTTATTGCAACTACTGAATACATCCATAATCCAACCTGTTCCATCTTTAAGACATCTACCGACCCTAAAAGTACATCCACCATTAATATTATTAATAGTGTCCTTACTTGTTTCTTTTATATTAAGTTCATTTAAACAATCAGAAATACTAATTTTTTTCATGAGTTTAGCCTCCTAAAAAATCTTTTTGCCAACAATTAACTTGTATAGATAAATTTGCAACGCAAATTTTCTAACATCAATAAATTATAATATCTGATAAATTGTTTATAAAATACCTCAAGCTAGTCGTTTTAATATCCGTTACGCTATTAAAAGTATATTCTTTGTATGTAATCATATTTTTTTCAACATTTATTATTACAATAAATTTAAGTAAATTATTTTTTATTTTATTAAGTACTGCAATTGAAGGAAATTTAATATTATTACCTAAATATATCTTATACAATGATATGGAATCATCATATTTATTTAGATAATTTAAAATTCCTTGTATTACATTATCATGTTTTTTTAAGTATGAATCGACCTCAGTATAACTTACCACTATATTTCTGAGTTTCAAATATTCCATTGTCCCCCATACTTCCGGTGGAGTTATTTCATATCTACTAACTTCAAATGCAAAATCTATAAGTTGATTATATATTAAACAAAATTTATTTTTCATCTGATTTATTAACGACATACTCAACTTATTAAGTTCAATTTTCAACTCACACATTTTGTTAATAGGTTCATAAATGTCATTGTTTTTCATAAACGCATTAACATAACACTCTCCACCGCAAATACTTTTTATAGAACAATTTCTACAATTTATTACGCTTTCAATAGAAGAACATTCAAATTTTGACTTAATATCTTTATTTATACCGGTATACATGTTACCAATCCTAAAATCTTTATTCCCATACATTACACTGCAAGCAAAAATATCTCCAATGTTATCAACTGTAATTCTACTTTTACCTGCATCGCATCGATATATTTTATATGTACCTTTGAACAAATTATTATAGATTAATCCACCAAAATAATCTCCTCCTTGAAGAAGTTTTTTGAAGTAATCAAAGTTTCCTTTTTGTATTTCATTTAAAATATTTTGGCATAATTTTTTATATCTACTTATTAAATACTCAACTTCAAAATTATCAAAATCATATCTTGACCCATCGTAACTCCTAATATATTTCATGCTTACGCAATCAACATTTGGTAAATGATAAAGGTAGTCGTAAATTAAATCAACATCTTGATTTAAAGGAGTAACAGTAACAGCAAGTCCTAACTTCTTGTTTTTAAACATTTTAAGACCTTTTATTATATCATCATAGGTACCTTTGCCATTAGCATACATCCTGTTGTTATCATTAGTAATTTGATCACCATCAATACTTGTTCCAAGAATTATTGCAGGCTCATTGTCTAAATATTTAACTATTTCCGGTGTAAGCAGAGTAAGGTTTGTACAGAACATTACTTCAATGTTTTTGCAAATCTCATTACGCTTCTTTTTACAATATTCAACAATTTGCTTAACTAAGTCAATCTGTAACAAAGGCTCCCCTGAACCAGACAAATCCACAACATACTTACTAGCGAACGGTGCATATTTATCGACAAGAAAGTCTATTGCATCTTTAGCAACTTCAAAGGTGAGTTGTTCATCTCCAAGATATTCAGATTCTCTGAAACAATATTTACAATTAAGATTACACTTTCTGGATGGATGCAAACACAATGTAAATTGCCCATTTGTTGATTGTTCTTTTACATCTTCAATATTAAATGTATTTATTTTATTTATGCGTTCTTCGATACTTGTGTTTATAAAAACCTCATATTCTTCGGGGTCATTTTCTTTAGCTATATTTAAAATTTCGTCTTCGCTAAGTTCATAATCGCCAAGTTTTATATCGAAGTTATCCCTTATTCCAAAATAGTAATTAACATCTTGGATATACATAACTTTTTGATTTAGATATTCAAAAACAGATACATTCAACATCGTTAAGTCTCCTTAATAAAGCATAGAGGTATACATAAAAACAAACTGAATAAACATAATATTCATTCTAACAAAACCTTATGGTCAAACACACCTTTATAAAAGCTATTTTATTCTACTTTTCTTAACGTACTTCTCAAGATTTTTTGGCTCTTTAGGTTGAAAACTACCATACCATGAGGCGGTTCCGGAAGCCTCTTTTGCTGCAATAATAGCCAACTTTGCAAAAGAATGTGCAATAAAAGTTTTTAATTTCATCTTTGTTTCTCCTCGTATAATATTTTTTGGATACATAAAGTACCTTAAAAACTTAATAAAAAATTTGTTCAATAGGTTTGGTTAAACCCATGATATAATTGTCCTAGTGTCAATCAGGTAATAGTTCTATTTTCTCCTGTTGAACCGGTAACGGTTGCTTCATAAAAAGTCTGTTCCCCTGACATGGAAGTTAGCTTCAAACCAGCTGGCTGTTTGCTTAAGTGCATGGACTAGCATTTAGCAGTGTGGTTTCGCATCTGTCCATCTTAAGCCGGATTCTTATAAGCGAGGGTGTCGATGCTCCATGATCATGGGTTTTACCAAGCCGATTGAACACTCAAATTTCATTACGAAAGAAGGTGATTTTTATGAACCCACTTTACGTCGGAATTGATGTAAATAGCAAAACCAATGTCGCTTACCTGATGCTACCCAATGGCGACAAGCACAGTAACTTTTCTGTTGCTAACTCACATGTCGGTTCTACTCAGTTGGTAATAAGGATTCTTTCTGCCTTAACTTCTCATTCCCTTGATACAGTTCTTATTGGACTGGAAGCAACCTCTGTTTACGGAGACAATCTTGTGTACTTCTTAAGGGAAGATGCCACTCTGGCTCCGTTTAACAGAAAGATTCATGTACTTAATTCCAAGCAGGTGAAGAAGTTTAAAGACGCCTACAATGACCTGCCTAAAAAACTCTTTTGTCATTGCTGACTGCCTACGTTTCGGTAGAATCAACAAAGAGGTATATATCGGAGGCTATCGCTACAAAGCACTTCAAAACCTCACACGAGCACGTTACTACGCTGTATGCAACCTTGTTAAAGAAAGGCAACGCTTTATGAACGTACTGTTCAAGAAGTATTTTACCTTGACACAGGAGAAGGTATTCTCAAACACCTTCAGCACTACGGCACTTGCTGTCTACGATGAATTTGAATCCGCAGAAGCGTTAGCCGGTATGGACTTACGTGAACTAACTGAATTCATTATGGAAAAAGGAAAGAACCGCTTTCTTGATCCTGATTCAGTTGCCAAAGTCATTCAGGAAACTGCCAGAAGTTCTTACCGTTTACCCAAAACAGTAAATGACTCCGTTAATCAGGTGCTTTCTATATCCATAACCTCGATGAAGGCATTGGAATCACAAATCAAGGAGTTTGATAAGGCAATAGCTGCCCAGATGAAACTCCTGCCAAATGTATTGATATCCATACCCGGTATTGGCCCGGTATTCTCTGCCGGCATTATTGCTGAGATTGGAGATATCAATCGTTTTGAAAGCCAAGCACAACTGGCTAAATATGCCGGTCTCGCCTGGACTCAGTATCAATCCAGTGGATTTGAAGCCGAAACAACAAGACTCATCCGCTCCGGTAACCGATTTTTAAAGTATTATCTGTGTGAAGCTGCATTCTCTCTTGTAAGATGCAACAAGGAGTACAGCGACTTCTATCACCTCAAATACAAAGAGGTAAACAGATATCAACACAAACGTGCACTCGCATTAACTACCCGTAAATTTGTGCGGTTAGTCTTTGCATTGCTCAAAGACAATCGCCTATATCGTACAGCTAAGTAGATTATTTATCTACTTGCTTATGAGCTACGCCCTGCTCATTTTTTAAAAATGTAGTCGACAGGGCTTAGGTGGGTGTTTTTTATCTTCGTGAGTTATGCAAAAAATTTATATATTTTTTCTCATTTTTCACTTGGCATCACACCGCTGGACTTTTCTTTTTATATATATGAAGCAAAAATGTTTTAAGCAAAAATCACAACACCAAATGCTTCATTTTTTCATAACTATGTTATTTATTACGCCCCATATAATCATCAATGAAACTATTAAATCCCCAATTACAATGATATTTAATTTAACATCAAACACTATTAATAAAGTTAAATAAAACGCTATATGTATGGCATAAACAATTATTGATGAAATTAGGAAACGCCTTTTTTGAATATACGTTAATTTTTTGTTTTCGTTATAAACAGGTGAAAATAGCAAAATACATATCAAATTAAAAATTGCTGTTACCATTACAATAACATAATTTTCAAATACTTTACCTAAAAATGTATTACTTAATAGCGCTAATGCAACAACTGAAGAAAAAACCACATTACACATTATAAATGTTTTACAATGGAAACCACCAGTAAACCTTCTTAACGATGAAAATATAGCAAAAAAAATCAGTCCATTAATTAGTTCTCCTAACAGCAAACTGATTGTTATACAAATCAATAAATTAATTAATGAAGAAATAACGAGCTGTGTTCCATAGACATATATTTCTTTTTCTTGTTTTTTTATTACTTTTTGTGACAAAAGAAAGTCTGCTATATATTCTGATAGGCGATGTTGCATAATCATGTTTCCTCAACAATTTCTATTAGAAGTATAGCAGATTCTTAATAAGTATTATTTAAATGGGTATATCTGGTCGTTATTAAGGTATATTTGGTATTTCAAACATTATATTCACGAAAAAATAATTATTTTCTTCGCAATAAGTAATATCACCTCCGTATTTTCTGACAATCTTTTTAACACTGGTTAAACCAAATCCATGGTTTTGTGAATCAGGTTTATTTGTAACAAGTTCAGGATTAGTATCCAAAACGGATTCAGTACAGTAATTCTGCACACTCAAAATTTCATACACACCTTTTTGTATGATTTCTATTTTCACTTCTTTTTTCTTCTCGTGGGCAAGTGCTTCAATCGCATTATCTGCAAGATTTCCAATAAGCACTGCCAAATCGTCGCCATCTATAAAATTAAGATTATCGACACAATTTACCGTAAATTTTATATTGCTTTCAGCGGTTTTTTCGTTCACTATATTTAATATAGCGTCAAGATATTCATAACCTGTTTTGTAAAAATGAGTGTTAGCCTTAATGTCATTAACAATGTTTCTGCACATTGTTCTTGCTTCGGTATATTTATGCTCATCAATCAGGTTTTCAATACACAATAATTGATTTTGGATATTGTGTTTAACTGAAGAAATATTGCTCATATATTTTTCAGAACTCGCAATTTGAGCTTTATACAGTTCTTTCTCTTTATTAGCAATTACATTTTCATTTCTTAATTCAAAATTTCCCGATATGTTCTTTATAAGATAGAAATTAAGGAAATTAAACGAAAGAATTAGTATTGAAATCAACCCCAATACTAATCGGTTAAGATTTGACATCTGCGCGTTTGAAGATACAAGAAAGGTAAGAGCCGCAATTGCAATGCTCACAATTGGGGTCGCAAGAGACAGCAACACATCTCTTTTTCTCATCATGTAAAAACGACTTTTAAGCAAATTATATGCAATAAAAAGAATGATCAGAAATATCATATTTGATAAAATCACATAAATGTAACGGTAAATTGTGCTCTCTGTCATAAGATAGTTATAGTCGCAAGCAATAACAGCTGAGAAGAAATAATTTATGCCGAATGATAATGTAGAATACAACACATTAAGCGATAATGGAATTAATATTCGTACAAATATTCTGTCTTTAAAGAATAAAATAGAATAAGGAATCATTATAGCAAAAAAGATAACGGTTTCTATGTACGCAAAAGATATGTACAGATAATTAATTAGTGTAATTGATAAAAGCATCATTGCAACTGCAAAAAAGTAAGCCATTCTGTTTACAAATGTCTTTCGTGACGGAGTTAAAAATTTATAGCAATAAGTCACAAATACTGTCCCTTGAAAAAAATTCACAAATAATTCAAAAATTGCATTTATTATATCAGTATACATTATAACAAACAGTCCTTTTCACAAAAGCTTCTTTAACCATTTTACATTTATTCCTACTCATTGGAACAGTTTCATTATTGGTCAATAGAATCGCTTTATCGAATATTTTACTAATGTTATTCAAGTTAACTATATAACCTTCGTGACAACGGATAAAGCCAAAATCAGAAAGCATTTCTTCGTAAAACACAAGTGATGATTTCACAGGATATTTTTCTGATTTAGTGTGGATATAAGAATAATTTTTATACTTTTCAATGAAAACTATGTCTGCTATTTTTAAAACAACATCTTGTCTATTAGTTCTTATATTTATGGTTTTGCAATTATTATCAATGGCTTTTGATACTTTTATCATAATTTCAGAAAAACTCGTTTCATCATCAATATCCGATTTTCGTATAAATGAATAAGGAAAACTTTTTAATGCATCAAAAACAAATTCATCATGGCTTGTAACAAAAATAATTAACGGTATTTCTGCAGTACCTTTTAAATCATTAATTCTTTTTGCCGTTGCAATGCCGTCAATTGATGGCATCTCAATATCAAGAAAAACAAGGTGATATTTCGTATAATTTTCAAGTATATTATATCCGTTAGAATATTTATCAACTAAATATTCTATCCCTAATGAACTACAACAATCAGCAATTTTATTAATCAAAGTGTCTATAAATATAGGTTCATCGTCTACAACTGCTATATTTATCATACTCCTCACCTGCCTTATATTATATCCGTCAGTTAACATTGTCTTAATATATCCATTTGAGTTATACCGTGACTTAATGCCTATACACTTGCATTTTAACAAAAATATGTAAAGATTTCAATATATGAATATGCTCATCACACAAATTCATTCTATAAATTGCAATGCAAAATTGTGCATTAAAAGTTGAAATAATTAATTAAACTTTACCACTTTTATTTTAAATAGCAAGCTACTTTTACCGCCCTGTTCACGGTATCTTTGTTTTGTTTCGATTAGTCCGGCTTTTTTCAAATCTTTAATAGCTCTTCTTACTGTGGCAGGCGACAGCTTTATGTCGCCTGCTATTTTGTTTACTGACGGCCAACATTCACCGTCTTTGTTGGCTCGGTCAAGCAGATAGCGATATACGGTAAATGCTCTGTGTGGTAAGTCCATTTTGTAGAGATAATCAAGGTTGCTCATTGTGTTTCACCTCCGTTTTTAAAACTGTCTTTTTATTATCTGCGTCTTTTGACTCGTCATCATTTTCATTAGGGTTTGTACGGATATTCCCTTCCTGCGGATTATCGACATCATCTGTTTCAGGTACAGGCTTTTCCGTCAGTTCAGGGGGATAACTTTCAATAATACCGTTTATTATTTCAACTCGGTTTGCATACTGGACATTTCGGTTGCCGTTTTCTGCTATCTGATACTGTTCTTCAAATTCAATGTCCCACTTAAAGAACAGTTTTAACTTAACCCTCATCGGGTAAAAGCCTGTTTTCATAACAACAAATGTACCTTTTGGGAGCGACTTTAATTCGTCAGGTGTCATCAACGGTCGTTCTATCATCTGCAAAGACTGCGACGGGTCGTTCTTACTTTTACTTACAGAACCACTCATTACAGTTCTACTGCCAAGTGACTTTGACAACACTTCAGCACTTGTGCTGTTGGGAGCAAAGCCACCGAAGATTGTTAGCTGTGTGTTGTCGATTATGACATCTGCACCCTCTTTACCGTAGTTCTGCTCAAGCTGTGCAAAGGATTGAATGATTGGCACTATCTGCAATCGTCTTGAACGAGAAGCAGAGAACATCATTTCTGCCGATTCAATCTTAGGCAGAGTTCCGAATTCATCGCAAAAGAAAACACAACGGTTTTTAAGTTTACCTCCGTTTTCATCAGCAACTGCAAGTATTTCCCTGTAAAGCTGTTGGATAATTAGCGACACCATAAAGAATGTATTGGGATTTTCCTCCGGCATAACAATGAAAATTGCACTTTTCTCCTTGCAAAATCTCTCCGCATCAATTTCTGTATCAAAACACAAAATCTGCTCTAACTCGCTGTCAAGAAAAGCATTAAGCCTTGAAAGTGCCGTACTCATAACAGATGCCATACTCTGCTCTGATGTGTTAAGAGCCGCACCGGCAAACCATTTAGCCTTGTGATTTTCAGGGAGTAAATCCATAAGCTGTTGAAACTGATTTTTGCCTTTCTGTCCTGACGGAGCAAGCAATTCCTGAATGATTTTATAAACTGAAACAATGTGCCTTTCTTCAGGCTTGCAAAACTCTGCAACTAAAAGAATTGTTGCAGTCAGCAATCCTTCGGCAGAATCATAGAAATATGAGTTTTCACCGAAAGATGCACCGTCCATTCCGTTTGAGATAATCGTCTTTGATATGATTTTTGCGTACTTTTCGGCTTTTGCCTTGTAGGAAAGGCAGTCGGGATTTTCCTTGTATAAATCAAAATATTTATTCACAAGGTGCAGAAGGTTGTTTCCGTGTGAGCGTGTGGGATTACGCAAATCTATAACCGAAACATTGTAACCGTAATACTTTTCTGCAATCGTTCCGTAATTGCGAACTACATCACCTTTAGTGTCCGTTGATAAGAATGACATACCTGTTGCACAGGCATACTCAATGCAGGGATACAGCCAGTAGGCAGTTTTACCCACACCTGCCGCACCAATCATAAGTGCGTGAACATCTCCGGTATCGACAAGTGCTGTTGTACCACCTCTATGGCTCTTACAACCTACAACTATACCTTGTTCCGTAGGTCGGCTGTCGGGATTTGTTCTCCATTCAGTCGGCTGAAAATCAACTTGCTTGTAGGTGTTTCGTATCTCTTTTTTGGTCGCCCACCGAGCTGTGCCGTGCTGTCCTTGTCCAACAGTTTTATCCTTTATACGATTCAGCGAATAGTAATTACCCACAGTTGAAATGATTATTAACATAGCAAACATTGTGCCTGTTGCGATAATCAAAGTTATAATTCCTGACGGCATAATTGTTCATCTCCTTTCTCTGATAAAGTTAAATCCTCATTCCAGTCCTTATGAATTGGAATGAGGATTTCATTTTGTATGTTCATTTTGTTTAATTTTTCTGCAATTCTTTTGTTTGCTAACTGTCCGGCTTGGTCGTTATCGAAACATAGATACACATTTTTGATGTTGGGGTTGTCTTTCAGGCATTGAAAAAGCACCCTGTTCGAAACTGAACAGGATGCCCCATAGCTGTGACTTTTCCAATTTTCCTTATGCATACTTATGAATGACAGCATATCTATCGGTGCTTCAAACAAATAAAATCTGTCGCTTTTTCCATGCCAATGAAAACTAAACTCAGGCTGACTGCCTGCAACATTTCCTTTGTACGGATTGCTTGTTACCGTTCCCCTCTTATGTGCGTGGCGAGGTTTACCGTTTGTATCGTAGCCTACGAACAAAGCACTATGGTAGTCGGCAGATTCATAAATCATCTTTCTACGCACAAATTCATAAAGCACATCTTTATCAATGCCACGAGTCAACAGCAGATAAGAAAAAAGTCTGCTCATTCTGTCATTCTTCTGCGGCAGTTCAAAGTTTTTGTACCTTATTTCTATGGGCGGTGAAGTTATTATCTGACCGCCACTACCATTCAAAAGCATTTCCACCGTTTCGGCATAGTCCTTGTTGTAAAATCTGCGGACAAAATCTATTGCATCTCCGCCTTTCTGTTCGTACTGATGATACCAAAGATGACCTCTGATTGTTACCTTTTGTGAGCCGTCAAGCCACTCATACTCCGAACCGGAACGCTTAACTTTCTCACCTTGGCTTACAAGAAAAGAGGCAAGGTCTGTTCGCCTTGCCTGTTCTCGCTGTTCTTTTGTAAAATGAATGTATGTTGATATTGTTATCACTTCCTTAGTTTTAATATATTTTTCTTTTCTGCTGTAATATCTTAACTTGGGTAAGTTCTTCTCCTATCACTGTGACAGGAGGCACCTGTCAGTATTTGGGTGCAGTTGCCCCTTGGTGACAGGCTGATCTTTTGATAGACAACTTCCTTAATATGTGGTATGATAATTTCAAATAAAAGAATGACAAATTTGAATTTGAGGAAGATACTTTATGGATAGATTTAACGATAGTGAATATGCAATTTTAATAGGAAATTTGTTGCATGATACTCAATACATAGAAATATCTAATATGGGGAAAATGGCTGGGCTTAGGAAACATGCAGAAGTGATGGTTAGAAAAATCTTGGATATTGGCAGTAGTCGGACACTAATGTTAGGTCAGGTAAAAAGGGATTCAAATAATCCTGCGGTAAATAGTGGAATGGACAATCTAGGTGATGAATTAAGTGATAGATTGATTGAAATAATAAGAAAAATAAACCCTCTTGGGAGAGATGGCACTCATACTCAGCATACAGACGAATTTTCTAATATGGAAGTAGAAAGTGTTGAGGACGCTATTTTTGATTTGTATGCGCTAATTTTTATTAAATATTTTTTAGATATACAGGTAAGTATATACTCATCACCTCAAGTGTTACGCATGTTTTCATTCTTGCCACCGATTATTAGATATAAAACATGGAACTATTTGTTTGAAATAGATAAAAATAATATACAAGTAGTGGATAAGTTATGTTTATCTATAATTAAACTTTTTGACAAGGAGACTGCTTATGAATGGCTGGAGAATAACAGTGAAACGATAAAAGGCATACCTTATCCAACGGAGCATGAAATAGAAAAATATTATAAAATTCACAGTGTCGAAGTATTGCCGGGTGTATACCAAGCTTTTGTAAGTCTAAATTTTGATAAATACAGTAATATGTATGATTTACTGCATGATAAAATTAGTGATCCGAGAACATCAGTTAATGAATCAGGGAAGATGTATAAGAACTTTGAAGAGGCTGTTGGGCATTACAATAATTATAGAAGT
>ENA-OPXD01000060-OPXD01000060.1-human-gut-metagenome-genome-assembly--contig:-NODE-60-length-20441-cov-2.351614_pt1 | contig 20441 bp, 27 predicted proteins | sample MGYA00241518_ERZ502028 | MGnify/ENA primary metagenome ERZ502028 (study PRJEB25962, sample SAMEA2042007) | human gut metagenome | biome: human gut; feature: human-associated habitat; material: faeces... | reverse complement strand
GGGGTGAAATTTTGCCTTCTTGATATGGACAGAGGGGTAAAACTTGACACAGAATGTATTAATTAGCATTTATTAACGGAAATTCTTTGGAGTTTCCGTTTTTTATTTGTACCTTTGCCATTGTTTAATATATAATAGTTAGTAAATAGCAAATTTAATTGAAATTTATGGCAAAGCGGGTCAAGGTAAGTCGGTAGTCTTTGCCGATAAAATATTGAAGACGATTGACAAAGGACGTTATTGCATCGTAGTTACAGAAGAAAAGAGGCATTTGATAGATAGATTACTTAAGACATATGACAATGTTGATGCCCTTAACGAATATGTATTGTCATTTAATCAGCTTGAGCCTACTAACTTTTCAGCAAAAGTTGAGGATGTTATTAGAATTATCGAGGAATTAAAGTCACATTATATTAAAGAAGAAAATGAAAAGATAGATACAATATTCATTGATGACCCGATGAATTTCAGTATAAAAAGTATCGATAAGGCAAAATTCATCCGATATATCCATGATATGAAGGAAGTAAATAATATTGTAATCACGAGACAGAAAAGTATAGCCATTCCTCCGTGTTCAGCTCAGATATATGATATAGCATACGACTGTGAACGTGTGAATGATGCTATTATGGTGAATATGATTCCTTCGAGCCAAAAGCCATATGATATTGACATTTATCCAGAAAAGGAAACAATTAATATTAATAAATTTATTTAGATATTTTATGAAAAGTAAGACAATTTTTACAATTAGTGGTGTTTGTGTTGTAGTTCTGTTCGTGATTATTATTTTCACCCAGTACATCAGTATTACAAACCAAGAGGTACGTCTCCGTAATCAATTTGATGCCGAGCAGCAAAAGATTGAAATGGTATACGACAATATGTGGAAGACAATTCAGCAGACCGCAGAAGTATCTGACAAATATCAAGAGTCATTCAAGGATATCTATGTTCAGATCATGGATAAGCGTTATGACAAGAATGACGGTACACTTATGAATTGGATTAAGGAGGCAAACCCTAATTTCGATATTCGTCTTTATGACAAGTTGGCAACAACAATTGAGGTAGAACGTCATCGTTTTCTTAATGCGCAGACCAAGGCGGTTGATATCCAACGTATCCATAATAATATGCTCGATGTAATTCCATCAAAGTGGTTCTTGGGAAGTTGCCCACGACTTGAGTATGAGGTTATTTCTTCTTCACGTAGCAAGAATGTGATGAATACTCGTTTGGATGATGACGTAAGTGTATTTAATGATAAAAAGTAAAGGCATTGAGTATGAGTACAAGTTATATAATCCCTGATAAGGTCGAGATTGAAGTTTCTGATGGCAAGCCTAGAATGTTATCAAATGACGAAATCGATGTAGATTATGTATATGCTGCTCTTATGGCTAGGAATCAACAGTCATATATTGGCTGCTTTGAACCAAGAGAACCTATTAGGGAAAACGCCATTTGCACGAGAGGTATGATGGTATTAATGGACATCGCTTTATATTTTAACCGTACGAAAGTCTGTAATAAAGGGGCTATTAATTATATTATATATTATGATGATAGGGATAATGAGTTTAGGGTCATTGGTTCAAGGTTCATCAGATATAGTCCTTTATGGTTTAAAAATCGTAAAGATGCTGAAACCGTAGTGAAAAATCCGAATTTTAGAAAATTCTTATACGAAGCCTTTAATATAAACGAAGAAAAATAGTCGTCGACAATGAAAAGTATTGATTTTGATTTAAATACAAATCTCAATGAAGCCGTCAGAATAGTGAAAGCCAAATCATATGAGATTGGTGAAAGAGTCGTAGGGGAATTCAATGATTTTATAATTGATTCCAATAAAAGTGAAGAAGATAATATTAAAGCATATCGATTAGAATGGAATAAGGATTTCGTCGATGGTGTCGATTGGGAGCAACGTCGATATGAGATAGCTAAATCCTTGTTACCGTCCGCAGTGTTGAAATGGGCAAAAATGTCGTTGGCATACACATACACGAAAGATAAGGCAATTGAAGATACTATGACCTTCACCGATATGTTAATTGAGAAATTGAAAGAAAAGAAAGAATAATTGGAATTTTGAAGATTGGATGGTATATTATACCAATAAGGCAAAGGAAGTTAAATAATAATAGATAATATTATGGCCGCAAAAGATTATAAGATATGTCCAGCATTATTCAATGCATATATTGCTAAGACATCTAAGAAGAATCCTAATGAAATGTTATCAGATAGACGTATTATTACGGATAGTGAAATTTTCTCCCTAATACAGTGGCGATTGGAGAAGCATTGTATTGAGGATAAGAATACCAGTGGAATGGTAATTAATGTTGGCGGTAAACCTATACTTGAAATAATTCCGAAAGGTGAATTATTGGAGAAACTACAAAAGATTATTAAGAAGGATAAAGAAAATGATGATACATGTGCAAAAGTGGGAAGACCATAAAAACATTATCATTTTTGATGAACGAAGTGATAGTTCTGTTCAATTAGTGATTTATGATGATAATCAAGAAGATGCCTTTCTTTATAGTTTGTATGTCGCTGAGGTAAATCGAAGACTTGGTAATGCGAATTATCTTATGGTATTCGCTGAAAAGAAAGCAAGAGAATTCTGTTGCCAAAGTATCTCGTTAAGGGTGCGCAAAACAAGTCCTCAATGGCTTAAGGATTTTTATGAATCATTTGGTTACGAGGATACAAGAGAGGACAAAGAATATTGTTATTTAACAAAGAAAATATAGTAATGAACTTAAAAGAAGAACTTGCCAAAATAAAGAGTCGTAATATCCCCTTCATCAATTCAGAAATTAATAGATAGAAGATATAATATATGATTAATGGAATTTTTAAAAATGCCGTTTTCGGCGATAAGTTCAAAACAAGGGATGGTAAAGATGTTATCTATCTTAGTTCTGAAAGACATCGAGACCGTCACGGTAATTTAACTGAGTGGATATATCATAACGTAGTCGTAAATATAAATGGTTTACAGCCATTTGAAAATATGGAACCTTTGCATACGAATAGTGTAAGTACTTACGTTGAGTATAAAGATTTCGCTATCCTTTCAAATTTAAGAGGATATACTGAGAATGGAAGGAGAGAACGTGAAGATGACATTATTCCATCGTGTAATGTATCCGATAGTAGCAATGGTATGACCAAGCAAGAAGCCCTTAATAAGATTAAAGGATTGAAAGCCGTATTACCCGCAGCTTCTAATGAAATTGACGAAATTATTAATGTGTTATCAAAGTAGAAATTTTAATTAATAATTATGGAATATTATTTTATTCTCATACCAATTCTTTTGACGGTGCTATTGGTAATTATTTGCCGTGCCGTCAAGGGGAAGAAATTCTTTGATGCCAAGTATAAAGAGGAAGGAATGTCTACGGTAATGTTTTTCTCGATTCCTACCTTGGTTACATTACTGTTAATTGCAGTGATGTCATGTACAATGAAGTCTTGTAATAGTTCGGATACTGAGTATCTTAGTTACTATTATACTAAATTACGTCATACTGACAAGTGGAATGAATACATTCACAGAACTTGTACGAGAAGAGTAAAGACTGGTGAAACACCTGACGGCAAAGCAATATATAAGGAAGAGGAATATGACTGTTCCTATGTCGACGAACATCCAGAAAGATGGATTGCCTATGATAATGACGGTTCTGAAATTTATCTTAATGAGGATGAATGGACAAGAATCAAGAACAAATGGAAAGTACCTAGCATATTCGTCGATATGCACCGTCATTATTATACGATTGATGGTGATGCGCAAGATTATGTGTGGGATAAGAGAAAAGAGACAATTGAGACTTATACACAGACGCATTCATATAGAAATTATATTGCAAATTCTCAGTCGCAATTTAAATTACGTGATATCAGCCATAATGAGGCAAAAGAATTAGGACTATATGATTATCCGGATATTAATGGTAATGAACAGAATCCAATAGTAGGATATACCAAGTATATCACTAAGCATGATGTCAAGGAAATACAGTATCTGAATGCCATTTACGGTAAGTCGAGACAGTTCAGAACGTTTGTACTGATATACGCCGATAAATCGCCTGCAATTGTGGAAGATCAGAGATGCTATTGGCAGGGTGGTAATAAAAATGAATTTATCATTTGTGTAGGTATTGACGGGAAGACGAATGAACTTAAATGGGTAAATGGTTTTACGTGGATGGAAGATGAAACAATGTTACTCCGTTGTCGTGACGAAATGATACAGAAGTCGAAATTCCTTATCAAGGATTACTCACAATGGATACAGAAAAATATCAAATTGTGGAAAAGAAAAGAGTTTAAAGATTTTGAATATATCGAAGATGATGCAGCCCTTTCTGATGGACAGATGATGGGTATCTTGATAACTGTTATCATCGTAAATTTGATTATGACTTTTATAATCGGATGTGCATTATTAGATAAATATAGATAGAATGATTAGATATATACACGGTTCATCTAACAGTGCCGACATAGACACGGTATACGTATTTGACCATATCCCAGATTTTAGTGAGGCGAAGTCATTTTGTGATGGCAAGAAAACCGAAAATGCCAATATAATATGTGTCGAAAATGGTACGATTTCATATTGCTATAAAGGTACTGTTGATGAATTAAATAATAGTTTATTGACTACATATTATCTGCATGAGCAGTATTTTCCTCTAATTATTACTAATAAGGTAAAAAGAGATAGATACCTCAAGTTAGTCAGGTCGACTCGATGCATTACGTCACAGTTATCCAGGACTGAAATAAGGGCAATTATCAAGCGAGGCCTTAATGGTAATTGGAATGATAGGAGAAAGTCGCTTATGGCGACGGTAGGGCAATTGGAAACGATAAATGTGAACGATGTCGTAGGTAAAAATCCTGCGATGGAAATATTCAAGACGATGGCATTTCAAATAGGGCAGACATTGTCATTGTTTACAGATGGTGAGGAATTATATACCAAGAATGAAATATCATCCAAATATCCATTGCTGAGACAATATCTTAATAGATGTGCTGTCAGTACCTCGGATCTAAGGGCAATGTTATATCGTTTGATATATGTCGCCGACAACGAAAAATATACTATTATTGGCGAACACGGAGTACGTTTTGATGGTAATCCTTCAATAATATATGACATAAAGACAGAACAAATTAAATGTATTTAAATGAATATTGAAAGGCTAAGATTTATATTAGATGGTAAATTTTATTTTAACAGGACGAAATATATGCCGGGTGATTTGGTAAAATTCAAAGGTAATTTTTATGAAATCATAGAGGCACGTGAGTATTCGGTTAAAATATGGTATCTAGGTGGGAAAAAACCTAAATTATTACAAGTTAGGGCAGATGATGTTGCACCGATACCTCTTACTATTGAAATTTTCCTTGTGAATCAATGGAAACTATATAAACGCACAGATGAAGGAGAGATACTGCGTTATTATGAAATATTTGTCGTCAGAGATAATAATGGGAGATTTTACTATAAGACCAACGATGGTAAAGTCTATCTAAATTGTGTCTCAGACTTACAGCATCTAATGTTTGCGTTTAAGATGGATTATTAACTTTCTTTAACTTGTAAAGTTTGGATATTTCATCTTTTATTATTATCTTTGCATCAGTAATAAAGTTAGTAATAGTAGAAACATAAAGAAATATTATATGATTTTTAAGATTAACATTAATGATTTACTGAAACGTTATGGCTATAGCGTCGTTATAAAGGAGTTAAGTATTCATTATGATAATACGTCTAATAATTCCATATGTGACGGTTTGCTTAATGGTAACAAGATATTGATAAATGACTTTGTCAAGAAGCATCGTAATATCATTATAGATATCGACGATGATATGTTATCATTGATGAATCTCGCTAACAAGATGGTTAAAGATAAAGTAAGTTGTACTAATCGTCATCGTAACCGTTTTTATACCTTGAAACATCAGGTAATAAAGAGCCTGTTTGAATTCAATCTGGTGGATGAGATAGTCGACAACGGTAATTATTACTTGTTTAGGGTTAATGGTTACGAATTCCATCAATCTAAGGATTATTTTAGAAACGCTAATATTGTTACTGATAAAAAAGAGGAATATAAACCGGTAAAGAACGAAGTCGTATTTGATTATGATAAGTACAAACTTGCAATGGCGACAATGGCATATTTTGTAACGACTTTTAAAAAGACTAATAATATGAAGGTGAATGAGGTCGAGAAATATAGGACTGGACTTATTGAAATGTTACATCAGTTGACGGACGAACAGATAAGATTCTTCAAGAGAGTATGGGCAAACAATAATATGGATATTTCTATCGAGGAAGCCGTGGATAATCTTGATATCGATAAATTATCGATAGTTTATTATCAGGCAAAGAATACAATTAAAAAATAAAAGTAGTATATTTGCAATGTTGTTAAGAAATACCAATTTCAAGCCTTGTACACCGAAAATGAGTGACGAAATCTATAATGGAGAATGTTGTTGCAATTGTCGTCATCGATATGTCGTACTTTCAAGGATGGCACCATTAGGTTATGTTTGCTACATTAATTTCGGTGATAGTCCTGAGAATACGATAACAAAGCTTCCGAATGATGGTCACGCATTTTGTGAATGTTACGAACCCGTAAAATTTACAAAAAATAAATAAATTACATATAAATTAATTAATGAAAAAATCTGAAATAGCCGATGTCTTCAATAATATCTGTGGTATTAAATTTCCTTTCTTTGAAAATAATTTCAAATTAAGTAGTGATAGGAAACAAATCGACGAACGAAGAGAAATTATTGCAAAGGCAAAGGCACATTTTAAAGAATGGCAGAAACAATATGAGGATTATTTAATTGGAGGAAGTACTGTCAAGACTAATAAAATCGATAAGGCATCCCAATTAATAAATGCCTATAATAAGGCAAGGATAGAGGATGACAAGGCAGTTATAATTAATATATTGGACCAATGGTTTAAATCGTTGGTATTCGCAGGACAATCGGTCAATAAGAATAGTGAAAAGCATAATAAAAAGAAGTTATGGAAAGAGTATAACGACGGTAAATGGATCAACGAAGATATTGCAAATATGCTGAACGATTGTTTCGAAAACATTACATTTTATAGGTAAATTGAGAATGGAAGAGGAGAAAGAGATTATCAGTAAAATTAAAATCTTGATTGCCGGCAGTTACGGTATATATAGTCCTTTATGTGGAGAAATACCTTTAGAAAGAATAAAGATATGTAACGATGAAGAGATAATTGTGAAAACTATCGAGCCATTTGAAATATTACTTTTCGATAAATATGGTCATTTCAAATATTCACAGAAGAGTGAAGCCGTATCAGAGGGGATATTATTGTTTCCTTCAAAAGAATTAACTGATTGGGAACAAGTTTTTGATATCGGTGATGTGTTGGTAGACGATTATCATATAAGGACTGGCTTTTTTGCCGGTTATACTGACAATGATAAAACTTCGGCAAAATTGAGATTTGTGAATTTCCATACGGTAATGAAAAGCGAATGGATTAAAGAGGCTGTATATAGTACAAAATGCTTGAGAAAAACATTCAATAATAATTTTGCCAAAATGGTAAGTAGACATTATGGAATTGATTTTCATAAGGGAATGTTATTAGAATCTATTGATGATGTCAATGACGATAGGGATAAGATGACCTACCTTTTGATAAAAGTAATGGAAGATGATAAACTAAAACAGTCATTTCTTGATTATATTCAAGGTAATGCGACAGAGGAAGATATAAATAATTTTATAAATAGATTTAAACGGGATGAAAAATAGTATATTGTTTATTGTCGATATGCAAAATGATTTTATCGACGGTAGTTTGGCGGTAAAGGGTGGAAATGATGCCGTCGATAATTTGATTAAGCATATTGATGAACTTGACGATAAAGAGCATTACAATGCTGTAATCATAACTAACGATTGGCATACTGAGAATCATATATCATTTAAGGAATGGCCGAAGCATTGTGTCGCAAATACCAATGGTGCGAAAATTCCTGATAGACTGATGGAGAAACTTATGAATACCTTCGGCTATGATTTCGTTTACTTCGAATACAAGGGTCGTTCTGAGGATAAGGATGAATATTCAATTTTCGATAATGAACGTAATCGAAAGGAAGTACAAAGTTTAATCAAGGGGTATTCTTATGATGGTGACGATACTGATATTACTGTATGCGGTATTGCGGGTGATATTTGTGTATATAATACCATTAAAGATATGATTAGTCTCGGTTATAAGGATAGAATTAAGGTTTTAATGGATGCTACGGCATCAATCGACGGTGGAAAGAAATTAAATGAATTAATCGATACTGAACACTTGATAAAAATATAATAAATGTCTATATATTATATAAGATATATAATATTTTAATATGATACATAGACTAAGATGGATTGGATATAAATATACGGAGAAGTATGGCATTTATAATGCGATTCTCCAAAATATGGCATTATTGCTAATGATAATAATTGGATAATATATGAGTTACGTATGATTGAAAGGTTTGAAAGAGAAGACGGAATAGGGTTAGAATACGCACAAAATAATAGGTTTATTGTTCGTTTCGATGAAGCGATTGAATTTCCTGAATGGAACGTAGCGAAATTCGTATATAATCGTGATGGTACTTTCACGATATTAGTGATGGATTATGTGCTTATTGATACTGATGAAGGTTTGAAGTATTCGACTGAAAGTTACTTTACCGAAAAAATGAAAAACAAAGGTCTATATACAATAAAGGTAGACCATTTGTACAAAGATGATAAAGTTATGTATACTGAAGAGTTTACTAACTGTCAAATAAGACAAGTACTTCCAGATAATTTGGACTATAGTGACTCAGAAAGAGTGCATAAGATAAATGTAATTTTCGCCTATGATGAAAAAAAGATAAATTTCTGATTTTATATGTAACAAAAAAGAACGGTGATGTGCCAAAGATTATATCAATGGTTACATCACCGTTCACATTTATCTACTGTTTTAATAATTTTTTAGAAGCCTACATTATCCCATATTTTAGTATTACCGTTTCCTTCAGGATGTCTTACGAAATCATCAATTTTCTTTCTTGCAGCTTCGAGAGAAGCAATTACCTCATTATTAGCCCCATCTGTTGTGTTATAGTCATTTTCGAATGCCTCCTCGAATTTATTGATAGCATCCATTAACGTATAATAAGGCTCCTGAATGGAGTATTGGCTTTCTTTTAATACTTTTTTCATACTGTCTTCAACTATCCGACGTATTCTATCTTCGGTTAAATACTTCATATATTCTTTTATAATAAATTATTTACTAATAAATATCATTTCGTATTAAAACTTTTGATTAATTGTTCTTTAATATATGGTAATTGTACTTTTTCATAGGTGCCATCGTCTTTCAACCATATGAGACGACGATCGATTACTTCATAACCCAAATTTTCCAAGAACATACTATATAAACCTTGTTGAATCATATAATGTGACAAATATTCATCGACGAGATTGTCGAATGGAGGTTTCATCATTATGTTTTTGTTACGGTTGTAATCACTAATCAGACTGTTATTATTCTTATAATCGGTCTGTAAGATTACCCATTTATCTTTTCTCTTGTATGCGAATAATGTATCAGCAGTACCGCAAATAATTTCCTTGATGCCATACTTATTGCCAAGTGGTAGATACATTTTACATTCAGCAATTAACGGGTATACATTAGGTAATGAAAACATTTCCTCCCAAAATGCCATACCGGCTTCTTCTTTTTTGCCCAAAGGTACTAAATAACCTCTTTCATATTGGGGTTTAACTTGCAAAGGAATCTCAAATTTTTCTCCGAACATTATTAAATTTTGCAATTGCTCATTGTAGAAGTGAATTTGTGTTCCTTGATTAGTTGCCCTCAAATTATTTTCGTCCCATTGCCTTTTAACAATATGGTGAGGAATGTTATGACTGACGGCATACCTTAGACTGACTTCATCCCAATCGGTTTCGTTTTCGAACCTTTTGATAATCGACGATGCGGATGGAATACCTTTAGTTATAGTACCATCGGCATTGTGCAAGTTGTAGATATGTCCATCTTCAATGAATTCTAAGTTTGCGAACGATGAAAGAATATGCTCTCTCATTTGTGTCACCTCTTTTGGCTCGGGATTATCCCTTAGTCTCTTGTTTATATCTTCAATATTTATCATGTTATTTTAATAATATATTCACAAATATACTATTTTTAGGATAATCTATTATAGAATATATGTAATAAATTGTTAAAATATTAAAGCCTATTTAATAGTTTTTCAATTAGTATACCACATACCTTATTTGTTATATTTTCGTTAATTTACAAAAAAATTTTTGCTTTTGCTTGAATTATTTAATGCTGTATCCTATTTATTATACAGATGGACGCTCGTGGATACATATCACACATACGAGATGCTGTTTATATAATATGCCGTTCAAATGCTAGGCAATTTATAATTCGTTATGTCTCTATGTGCCATGCGTAATCAACGCAGTGATTTCATCGGATTTCAACAATGAAATTTCTTAAATAATTATATAATTAAACAAGATAGAGACAAATGTCAAAAACTACAAAAATCTTACTTAAGAGAAGTTCTGTTGCAGGAAAAGCACCTACTGCTGATATTATGGAGTCAGGTGAAGCTTTCGTAAACCTTGCTAAAGGTACTGAGCATCTGTATTTTAAGAATGCTGAAAATGAAGTTATTGCAACTAAACTCGGTCCTCTTGACAAAGAACTTGATGAAACATCTGAATACGGTGTGGAGAATCAGGCAATCGCCAAGAAATACAATGAGTTGAAAAAGCAATTGGACTCTATTGCACAGGTTTATTCAATTTACGGATTTGCAAGAGTAAACGGAGACAATTCTCCGGCAGGAACTATCTTCTTCGGAGAGGACAGTAACCTCAAAGAGATTACGTCCCATATGAATATGGGACTAACCACAAAGGGTGGAACATTGTACAAAAGATGTGCAAACTGCCGTCTGGATGTTGCAGTTGACGGTACTGAATTAAAAATCGACGGTACTGATGGTGATGTAATGAATTTCACAAATTCGGAATTGTATTTCCTCAAGGGCACTGTAGCTGCACCAGTAGACCTTAACCTTGGAGACGGTGTTGAATTGAATCTTATCGCTTTGGGTATGTCACCATTTACTATCTACGGTGCTAACGCAAAGGCTTTCGCTCCATTCGCACTTAATCCTCAATACACAGTAAACTGCAAAATTGACGGTGTGGATGATGTAGTTTGTGCGCACTCAATTTACAACACTGAGTATGCGGGTTCATATTCTGCACCTTATGATTGGTTCAATGAAACATTTAAGCCAAACGGTAACGGTTACTTTAATCAGTATATCAGCTCAATGCAGAGTATTTGGTACGCACAGGGAAAGAATGCCGACCAGAAGACAAACAGACCTTATATGGGAGGTTACTATGAATTCTTTGAGATTTTTATCGCCCTTATGTTCTGTGAGTTGAAGAGTGTATATCATCAGTCACTCACTTCATTCGGTACTGGTTGTACACTTTCAGACCCTGCTACTGATGCGGCTTCATTCGGTGATAAGACAATGAGAGGTAACAGTGGTGTGATGTATGTACAAGCAAACGGTACAAAGACTTACAGCCAATTAATGTCGACAGTTACAATTGCAAATGGCGGCAGTGCCTCAGGATATCCTATCGGTGGTCTCTGCGGAAATGAATGGTACGGATTTACTGAAATGCTTGAACCAGATCGTATTTTGAATGATATTGCTAAGGCAGGTCTTATTAGTAAGATATGGGACGGTGTAACTGCTGACAGTGCAAATTGCAGCGTTGTATTCGAGTATGATAAAACCGGTAATATGAAAGTATCTGATTTTACTAATGAAGAATTGGCAACTGGTGCTAATATGGTTCCTAACCACAAGTATTATCAGGTACGTAGTGTCCCTAATACAAAGGGTATGGCAGATGGCGCAATGACTGCGGTTATTAACATCTATGTCAAGATGACATTCAAGGACGGTATTACTGTAAGTAATGTCGACCATACAGGAGGTTATGCGGTGTATAAGTTGTCTCACCCAGTATATCGTGGTATGTGCTTGCAGGACGGTATGTTCTCACAGATGCAAGGTTGTCACTATGTAAACTATTGTATCGAAGGTACTACCGGCGAAAACGGTGTGAAGGAAGAAGACAAGTATGTTACTTACTTCAAGTGTGCCGAAAATGTCGATGATATTCCAGCACAGCAGGCAGCTTCTATCGAATATTTCGGCGACGTAAATAAGGACTTGGAAATGGAACGTGGCTTGACTAAGGTAGTTCAGACACACGGTGAATTAACCCTTGCACAGAAGTTAAATTACAACTTATGGGCGAAGAAAGCCGATTATAACGCTTCACTCTTGTGCTATACTCAAGGTGGTGCCAGCATTTCAACAGGTGAATGCGCATTCTTGTGGAATTATGCTTCTTGGGCAAATGGTGATACTGGACATACTACCACGAATGGTTTGCCAACTGCTGGTAGAAAGTGTGTGAACGCTGTTGTCGTTGGTTGCCACTCGTTTGACGGCCTTTCGTCTGCACGCACTGTCCGTAGTAACGGTGCTGTGAGCAACTGCTATGACGATTACGCTGGACGTTTCGCTATTCCTTATCTGCAACTGTAAACAACAGGTATAGCAGTTAATAGAAAGCGAGTGGCTAACGACAAATAGCCGACGGCAAAAACAAACACGGTAAGGTGAGTGGCAAACGAACCTTACCTGTGTTAAAAAAAAATAAAAATACCAGGAATACTAATATTTTTTGGATTTTTCTAAATAATCAGATATTTAATATTAAAGGCTTATTACGATGGCTAAAAATAATTTTCGAAATACTGACCGAGACAATAAAGGTGGTGTCGTAAAAAAGAAGACGACACAGATAGCCGTCTCGTATAATATTCCGGAAGTTGATGATAATGTTAAAGGATGTTCCACGGTGAATTCTACATCGGTTAACGAGTATTCGGGAGATATTATCTATAATGTTGGTACAGAAGAGAGTGACGCTGTTGTCGTTGGTTGCAACTCGAATAACGACAATTCGTCTGCACGCACTGTCAATAGTAACAATGCTGTGAGCAACAGCAATGACAATTACGCTGGACGTTTCGCTCTCCCTGAGAGGGAAACTCGTATCGACACTGAAAGTGGAGATTCGAGAAACCGTAGAAGAACCTGTACGACATGTTCTGCAAGAACGAATAAGACAGAAGAGGTGGTTGAAAAGTTTGAGGAAATTGATCCGAATGACTTGATGGGGCTACTGCGAGATGAATATAGCAATGGAAACAATGCGTCAGAAAGTCTTGCTTTTTCTCCCATAAGGGAGAATAATAATAATGTACGGTCTACCGACATTTGGAAAGAATTAGACAAAGCCAATCATAAGAGGCATTTAAAGAATCTTAAACGTTTCCTTACAAATCGTGAGATAGTTACTGCTGCGGTTGAAAGGTGTCTGAAAAGGGCATCTAAATCTAAGCATAGGAACAAGGCTATTAAACACAAGGAAGAAATAATAAATAGGATAATCGATGAACTTACCAATGAGACATATCACGTGAGTGAATGTGTAAAAAGAAAATTGCCTAAACGAGGCAAGGATGGTAAAGAGCGAAATGCCAATATATTTAAAATTTACGACCGTTGTGTCCAGAATGTTATACTGTTAGTAATTGAAACAAAATTAAAAAATCAAATTTCAAGATACATTTACAGTGGCTTTGAAGGACGTTCAATTTTCTCTAACAATAAGACTTATTGTCTGAAAAACCGTATTATCGAATACTGCAAAAAGCATACTGAGGATTATGTAATGATGACGGATATCCGTCATTTCTATGAATCATTAAGTCCTGAAGTCGTTATGAGTATCTTATTCAAGACGATAAAGGACAGATATACAAGAATATTGTTACACGATATTTTAACATCTTTGGATTCATTACCGATCGGTGGTACATTGTCACAATTATTTGCGATGCTCGTATTGTCTGAATGTGATGAGATAATTATGAAGAAATTTCGTCCTACGTTTTATTGTGGTTTCGGTGACAATAGATTATTTGGTGATAAGGATAAGCAGAAATTAATTGATATTAGAGAATTTCAAATATCGTATTATTCTGGTAGATTTAACCTTGACCTTAAGGGAGACTATAGTTTACATAAAGTCAGTGATGGCTTTCGTTTCTGTAAAACTTATTTCTCGGCTGATTATACGAAGATAAGGGCAGAATTAAGACACAGGACAATTAGGGGTGCTATTCGTGGGCAGCAACATTATGCTGGATATAAAGGCATCTTATTGAAGACTGATAGTAAAAATTTAAGGAGATCAATCGAAAATAATCTTTATCTACTTAGACATAGGATAAAGACCGTCGATTTTAATAATAAATTAAATAATTTTATGGATACTATGCCGACAAAATTAATTGGCAATAAGATAAAACTCAATGAGTTATTAGGAAAAAAGATCGCAATTACAAATTACGAGAAGAAGCAATCAAGTAAAGAAGAGGGAAATGACTTCTATGAGCTTCAGATAATAATTCCTGTAATGAAAGACGGTAAGAAGACTTGTCATGCATATCGTTCTTGGAATAGTAGTGCAAATATTCGTTGTTTCTTTGAAATGGTCGAAAAGGGAGATATTAAATTACCGATTAAGACAAAAGTACTGTCAAAGGGGGCTAATAGTCTGTATTTCGAAGGATATGACAGGTATTCTGAAGTTGCTGCTGAGACAATTATCTCTGAATTAGGAGACGAAAGCTTATTTGAGGACGATGATTTTAACAATGATTCATTCTCGCCAAATAAATAAATCTATATTATATAATATAAGGAAATGATAACAAGTTTAACATTTTTGGAAAGACATCCATTAATCGAGTATGGTGTTTTGGGCAATACATATGTATATGCCAACGAACAGGAAGTCGAGGAAGAGTATACTGATATGAATCCTGACGGTAATGATGAGAAGAAAACTCGTACTGTTTACAAATATGATGTTGTTGATATTGACAAACGTTTCAAGACCGAGGATGAGGTAATCGCTGAATTGAAGGAATTGAAGAACGATGAGATTACAAAGTACGATACATCATCAAATGTAAATGTATTCTCATTGAATGGTGTCGATGTGTGGTTGGATAGAGATACCCGTGTAAGTTTGATGAACTCTACCACTATTGCAAAGAATATGGGACAGGAAAATACAACTCTTTGGTTGGGTACTGTTAAAATCGTTGTAAAGTGTGACCAGGCAATTCAATTGCTTTCTGCGTTGGAGATGTATGCCTTGAGTTGCTTTAATAAAACCGCAGAGCATCGAAATAATGTGGAAGCATTAAGTACAATCAATGAGATAGTTTCATACGATTATACTGTAGGTTATCCTGAGAAACTGAATCTTGTCACTGAATAAAAATAAATTAAACGGATGATATGTCAATTTTTGCATTAACTTGTTACCTTTTATCACTTATCATATATATAGTATATCTTTGTATTTGTCTTAAGAGATATGGTAGTAAAATGGATTGCATATCATCCACTTTTTATTTAAATAAGAGAAAGTGGATATTCAGTGCAATCATAATTTCTATTTCATTTTTAATATTACCATCTTGGTTGGAAATAAGCGGAGATAATTATACATTCCTTGCCTTTTTATCGACTTTGTTATTAAGTATCGTAGGTATTTGCCCTAAATATTTGGGAGATGAAAGAAGAATACATCTTGCGTCCGTCGCATTATCTTGTATACTTTCATTAATATGGAATATTGTGTCTGGTACTTATGTATTGCCAATAATAGGTTTAATATTATTGTTGTTATATAAGGTAATTTTTAATGTAAAGGATTTAGCGTTGGCGAGTGAAGTAATGGGATTCTCAAACCTTTATACGTCGATAATATTCAAAGCATTTCTTATGTAATTGATAATAAAAGGTAATAATAAAAATAACGAGGGACAAACGTCATCACGACGGCTGCCCCTCTTTTTTATGATAATACGTTGAACGACAATATTAGTCGCTTTTTATGACTACCATTGAATAATGCTCGTAAGGTATTAGATAATTTTTAATTGATTTATAGTATTCACTACTAAAAAGTTTCTTTCTGATATTATAAGATGACCTATGTCTCATGAAGCCTAAATAGCTGTTTAACCGACATCTGTAATGTAATATATCAGCCTTTGACGTATAACCTTTCTTAATATCTTCCGATATTTCTTTAAATACATTCCAAGCATTTCCTTTCAATCGATTTCCCATATATATTCTGTTTGGTTTAATCACAGAACCTATAAATTTTACCCCTTTTGTATAATGTTGTATATACACTTTATTAGGATGCAAAGTGACACTTACTTGTAGTTTTCAAATATTCCTTTATTAGAGGAATCGCTTCTGTTAACCTTTCTTTATGGGTATCGATAATATAAAAGTCATCGACATAACGTCCATAATATTTAAAACCTAATTTTTCGATTACCCAATGATCAAAACCATTCAATAGGAATGATGCAAATAATTGGGAAGTTAAATTACCTATCGGAAGACCGATATTATCATCAAGGTTAAATAATGACTTATCAAAAGGTAAATTTTCCCAATGTGATATGTCTTGGCAACGTATACAATTCTTTTGTGGTACGTTAAATATGATTTTGCCTAACAGCCAAATAGTGAATCGATAATTTTGGGTCTCTTCATTGTTGTATAGTTTTTCAAGTATAAAATCACATAATAGGCTATATAAAATATCTTTATTTATTGTTGCAAAAAATGATTTTAAATCGCCCTTTAATATCCAGCAATCTTTTGTGTAATTTTCACTACATTCTTTTATCTTGTCATAACAACGTTGTATACCATATTCAGTGCCTTTTCCAATACGACAAGAGTAATTATCATCAATAAATTCCTTTTCAAAATAAGAGGTCAGACGATTAATTAAAAGGTGGTGGATAATTCTATCTCTAAAATTTGCAGCAAAGACTTCACGCTTGGTGGGGTAATCAACGCAAAATACAATCGATGTACCCACTTCATATGTCATGGAGTTTAGTTCACAATATAGTTCATATAATTCTACATATGAATCCATTTCGAAGATTATGGCATTTCTCTTACGTCTTTTATTCTGACGACAAGCCAAATATGCCAGATATAACTCTTCATAACTAACATACTCCGTCTCAAATTGTTTTACCATTAACTTTATCTTCCTTATTATCCATAGGCTGAGCGGACGAACGAACGCACGACAACGATTGTTGTTGTAGTAGTAGTTGTTGTCCTTGTAGTTCCAATCACGGCCACCACCCGACGACACGAGACCCCACGCAGAACCCGGAGATAGTTATGTCTAATACGATAAGTCATTATTATCTTCTTAACTTGCTAAAAAAAAAACAAGTGCATAACCCCTTTAAAAATAAAGGAAAATCCATTCAGTTCACTTTTTAAAAGCTCACTGCCTTGGGTTAAATATATAATTAAAATATGTAAATAATCAATTTTAATTTATCAACGTTGTTACTTTGCTTTTCAGAGAGTCCAAAAATCCAACCACTTGTTTATGTAATGCTCCTAAAATTTTCCTTATTTTATAATATTGTTTATCAGTCAAAATATGCAATCTCCATACTGCGTCGATCGACAATTCAATTTCTCTAATTCGACTAAATAATTGACGGCATAATTTATATTTTAAATCATTGTTATTCTCGTCATATACCTTCAAAAATGCCCGTAAAAAGGCATAACAATTATTAGATAAAATAGGAAAATATACATTCCTATAATCACGTTGCATATTTAGACAAATTTTATTCAATTCATCGTTTAATGCTATGCCGTCTAAATATATCTGTGTTTCATTAAATTTCTTCTTTCTATTTCTTGCCATATTTTCTTAACTTCGATACTCTTTAATATAAGTCAGCAGTCTAAACTGCTGACCCACGGTAAAGAGTTAAAGGCTGAGCGGACGAACGAACGCACGACAACGACCGTTGCTGTAGTAGTAGATGCCGTCCTTGTAGCCCCAAACACGGCCACCACCCGACGACACGACACCCCACACGGAACCCGGAGTACGTTCATCTGATGACCAATAAAAACGATTGTTATCCATTGGTTCACCACCGACCTTAATTAATGCCCAATCGATGAGTTTCCGATTATCGTACCACTCTTTTAATTCCTCGTATGTTGGAAGATACTCGCCATTGTTTTTATCAATTCTCTCGTTAGACTTATACCAATTAATTGCCTTGGAATTATCATCATCCCTTGTATGTTTCAGCGACACGAATTTACCATTCGTCACTTCGACACCCGCAGCTTTCATCGTCAATGAGTCAAAATCCGATACTTTAACAATAGTCTTACGGTCTGACAATAAAACTCGGATATTCATAATTTCCTCTGGTAATTTAGGAGCGTGGAATACGTTATAGAAATTCATACCGATAAGACGACTGATTTCTTTAGTATTCATCATGCCATCACCACCACCGTTATCGTGATTCCAACGACAAGTACAAGTATTTAATGAACCATTCGCATTAACCGATACTGCGATCATCGATAGCCCGTATTCGTCAAGTGGATCGTCACCATTATGAACCGCTTTTACGTTTTCGAATCCTTTTTTCAAAAGGAAATAGAAAGTGCCCATACCTTCAGTCGTATAACTATCATACATATTAGAATAATGAGTTATGCACCAAGAGGTATATTTACTGTATTTCGATGCCGTTTCATAGTCAGGTACCTCAATAATATCATATTCATCATTCTTGGTAAATTGCATCTTAGACAATTTTTCGAAGTCGCTACGGATTTCCTCATTAATCGAACCCATGAAACGCTTGAATAAGTCTTTCAAATGCTCGCCATTGAGATTATAATCATATTCGTTAACATGTGCATCAGATGTAATGAATTTAATTATTTCATTCATATTACCGATATCATTACCCGTAGTAATCTCCTTATCAAGACAGAGACGGGTAACACCGAGCATAAATTTACAATCTGCCTTACGCACATTAGGAATTTCTTTCCTAATTGTTTCGATGAGCAAATTTGCATCATCTTCACTTTTGAACTGTCTTGCAAAACGTCTTGCAAAGTGTAAATTCTTTGATTCTCTTGACATATACCTTAAATATTTAAATTAACCTTTTTGTTTAACAGTTGCAAAGGTACAACAATTTTCTGAAATTACCAAATTTATTATGTGAAAAAATTTTAAATAAAAACATTTCCTGTATCTTGTTTATCAATTTCATCACAGACGATCCTTTTCATATCTTCGGCAGTTTTCACTGTTCTTGGTGAAATATCGCTGCAAGCCTTCATTATGTGATCAATTGGCATCCAATCGTCTTGTAGCTCACACTCATATCCGTTGTGTTCTAAATAACGTATAATAGTATCATCACTTATTGCATCTAGCATTACATTACTATCGAAGTAATAATATAAATCATCGCCGTCGATTAAGCTACAAATCTCGTCTTTTGTAAACATACGATTCATATCATCGAGAGTAAAATTGTCCTTGACTGCATCTGTCAGTTTATTAATGAAATCATCGTCATCAAGCAAAGCAGATTTAATATCCGTGAGGTCTTTATTCTTCGGGAAATTTTCTTGTAAAATTTCTTTAATCTTTTCTGCAAGACCTTTGTATTTATAATTGTATTTCATTTGCTATGCCCCCGTTTGTTTTGTTCTGAAATTAATATTACCTTCACCTACGACCTCAACATATTCGAAGCCATCTTCATCTTTCTTGAAATCAAGGTATACGTGCCCTGTAAAGTTATGAATAATTGTTCTCGTCCATTCACTGTTCTTAATGTATTCATAACCTTCGTTTAATTCTATAACCTTTTTAAGAGGTGCAACACATACGAGAGCAGCATCGGCGCAAAAGTCACCTAAAGGTTTATTAGTATCCGTATCAAAGGTCGTACAAGACCAATCACCATAGATAGTCCTATGACATAGGATATTATCGATACCTACTTTTTTGAAATCCGTATAATTGTCAGTTTTATCATAGTCGAAAATATAGGAAGGATCAGTTATGATAATGTCCTCATTATTGAAATAGCACCCCTTTTCGGCTTTTTCACGTGCCTTTTCTAATGTCGTGAACATTAACTGCGTAGGGTAATT
>ENA-OPXD01000043-OPXD01000043.1-human-gut-metagenome-genome-assembly--contig:-NODE-43-length-23784-cov-1.917064_pt1 | contig 23784 bp, 16 predicted proteins | sample MGYA00241518_ERZ502028 | MGnify/ENA primary metagenome ERZ502028 (study PRJEB25962, sample SAMEA2042007) | human gut metagenome | biome: human gut; feature: human-associated habitat; material: faeces... | reverse complement strand
TCTTTTCTATACGCGAGCCGACGATACGTTTAAAATCATCCTCGATTGCGTGTTTTATAACAAAAACAACCTTATTAAAGCCTGCCTTTACCGCATCGTAAACCGAAAAATCAAGAATTACCTCTCCGTTTTTTCCTATCGGCTCAAGCTGCTTTAATCCGCCGAAACGACTGCCCATACCGGCAGCCATAACAACCAAAGTTATGTCCTTACCCATTGTTTTTCTCCTTTAGCCCCATTGGCTCGTTTTTTTTTTTTTTTACCTTTTTTTCGGTTTGCTCGGCTATTGCCTCGTCCTTTTCAGCCTCTTTTTCGGCTTCATTCGCCTCTTTTTCGGCTTCCTGTGCCGCCTTTTCGGCTTTATCAGTCTTAATTTCTTCCGCTGCCTTACGAGCCTTTTCGGCTTTTGCCTTTGCCTCTGCCGCTTTGGCTTTTGCTTTTTCGGCTTCTTTACGGGCTTTTTCGGATTCCTTGCGTGCCTTTTCCTCGGCATCGCGTTTTGCTTTTTCCGCCTTGGCAACGGCTTCTATTTTTGCTTTTTCTGCCTCTCGGCGTGCCTTTTCGGCTTTTTCTGCGGCATCTCGCTCGGCCTTTTCTGCATCCTTGCGCGCCTTTTCAGCCTCTTTTTTCACCTTTTCATCGGCTTTTTTAGCTTTTTCCGCCGCTTCGCGCTCGGCTTTTTCTGCGTCCTTGCGAGCTTTCTCGGCTTTTTCCGCCGCGTCACGCTCTGCCTTTTCCGCATCCTTACGTGCCTTCTCGGCGTCTCTGCGGGCTTTTTCGGCGGCCTTTTCTGCATCCTTGCGCGCTTTTTCACGTTCCTTGCTCTGCTCGTACTTTGCTTCGCGCTGTTCGCGCTCAACCTTTATTTCAGCCATATGCTCCTCGCTGATACCGGCGTTGCGCCAAGTATGGATTATTTCCGGAGCGGCAAATATCTCATCAAGACGTTTGATAAACGGAACAATCTCGCCGAAATCAAGTGCTCTGTGGTCAAAAGCAATACAAAGCGGCATAACCTGACGAATGGCTATTTCCTTTTCGCCCGCTTCATTTACAACGACTACGGGCTTATCCTGAACGGCACCGACCGCTATGGCACAAACCTGCGGCGGAACAATTTCAAGCAAGCAGGTTTCACCGCGTTGCGCACGATAAACCGAGCCGATATTTGAAACGGTTATCGTACCCTGCTCTATATCGTGCTTTGTAAGCCTGTCATTTTCGGGAATTTTATAATAATTGCTCTTTTCCTTTCCGCTGAGGGTCTTAACCTTGTGCTTACCGGTCTTTGAGCCGATAAGACGATAAAGGGTTTGTTTGATTTTGCCCTGCTTTAAAGCTGTAAGCGTGTTATCAAGAGAGACATCAAACATAACCTCGTCAAGATTTGTGTTTGCGACACGGCGGTTTACGTCCGCGATATACGCAACCATCTCATCAAGGTTTTTGTTTTCAAAGTTGTGAAGATTTATTGTCATCATCTCGCCGTTCGGCAAGACCATCGGCATAGAAATATCAATATTTTCAAAGGTATGTATTTCTCCTCTGACAAGTTTGCGGTCAAATTCGATATGAGAATTCATAATCGGATCCGCTTTGAGCCCCTCAACTATTATTTTGAGCATAAGAGTATTTAAAGTGACCTTTTTCTCGGGCGGACAATCTTCATTAAGCCTTTTATACTCTATCATAAATTCGGTGACGTCCGGCTCGTAGTTGTATGTAACGTGAGGAACATTTGCCCACGATTCGGTCGTCATATTGTCTACAATCTTGCGCTGAATACCGAAATGTATGGTGTTGGTTTTTTTCATTTTGTTTTTTGCCATAAATATTCCTCCATACAAACTTTACTTAAATAGTATAATACAAATCATTTTAGAAATAAACTTTTTTTTGCGAAAAAACCACATTTTACATATTATGTCAAGCAGCTTAACAGTTGTCTATAATCGCACAAGCAGCATTTGTGTATTTCAGACAAAAAAACACAGATTGAATTTGTATTTATATTGGAGTATAATAATATAAAATTTATAAAGCGAGGAGATTTTGGATAAAATGAACAAACAGACCGAAATAAAAGAAAGCACCGTCCTTCTTATGCCGGACGGGAACCTTGCAAGACCCGGCTATTGTAAGCACAACCTTTTCAGATATAATCCCGAAATGATAAAACGTGAAAATACCATGCGCCTTAAGGAATGGGATTATTACCAGATAAGCGACGGAAATATAATGATACAGCTCAATTTCTTTAATATATCGCTTGCCACCTGTGCCACTTTCGGACTTGTTAACCTCAAGACCGGCAGAAAAATAAGCGGTATGGCAACTGAGCTTTTCACGCCGCACAAAAACCGACTCAGCAAAAACGGCGATGTTCCGAACTATACCGAATATAAGCGCGGAGGAACAAAGCTTATATTTGACGTTCGCGAAACGGAGAGACGCCTCTATTTTGAAGGCACGGCTTCAGGCAAAAAGGTTAAATTCGACGTTACTTGCTATAAGCTTCCCGAGCACGAAAGCATAACAATAGCGACTCCGTTTAAGGAGCAGGGATGCTTCTTCCTTACTCAAAAGCTAAACTGCCTTGCGACAGAAGGCACCGTTGTTGCCGGGAACGAGAAATACACATTTACAAAGGATAAAACCTTTACTGTTCTTGACTGGGGGCGCGGTGTGTGGCCGCACACGAATACATGGTACTGGGGAAACGGCAGCACTTATCTTGACGGCAAGCTCTTCGGCTTCGAGCTTACATGGGGCTTCGGCGACGAGTCAAATGCAACCGAAACAGCTATATTCTATGACGGTAAATGCCATAAAATAGGCGCAGTACATCTTGAGAAAGACCCTGAAGATGGCGCCGGATGGATGAATGAATGGCATTTTATTTCGGAGGACGGCAGACTTGATTTGACTATGAAGCCGTACTACGACCACTACACAAATCTGCTTCCGCTCAACCTGTTCGGTATGAAAACACATCAGGTTCACGGACTTTGGAGTGGCAAGGTCGTTCTCGACGACGGCACGGAGCTTAATATTAAAGATATGTATGCATTCTGCGAAAAGGTTCATAACAAATTCTGATAAAAACTCCGGCTACTTACTAAACAAAAAACGCTTATTCCGAAAAATCGGAATAAGCGTTTTATTTTGTGCTTGCTTTACTTTATTCGCCTGCTTTATATTTGCCTGCCATAACGAGGTCAAGCACGGAAGCATCGGAGAGATCAACAACACCGTCTCCGTTAAGGTCCGCCGCAGCAAGCTGATCATCGGGAAGAGTTTCAATGCCGAGCGAATGATATACGATAAGGTTGTAATCCGTACTGTCAACCTTGCCGTCGTCGTTCACATCGCCGAACAAACGTATTTTAACCTGTACGTTAAATTCACTCTTATCACTGACAAGACCCGAGCCGCTGACAGCGCGGAATTTGTAATTATATGCTCCGCTGCCGTTTGTGGTGAGAGTGTTGCCCTCAATATTTGTCCACTCGCCTCCGTTAAGCGAATACTGATATTTAACGCCCGACGAAGCCGAAGAGCTGAGAGTAAATGTCACATCCTGCCTTACAAGCGAACCGGAAGCCACATTTTCTTCACCGCAAGCCGCCGTTACCGTAACGTCCGTCGGAACGCTCTTATCAATCATAACGACAACACCGTCCGACACATCGCTCTCAACGCCCGCTTTATTAACAGCCTTAAATGTATAAGTCTTATTGCAGTTTTCGGCAATATTGAGAACGCTGCCGTTCATCTCCTTAAAGCCCGATCCGTCGTCATAGTAATATGTAACGCCGGTATTGCTTGTAGCCGAGAGAACTATTGTAACGTCGCCGCTTGTCCACTCGCCTGTTTTACCGTAAGAAGATACGGTAAGCACGGGCTTATCGCCGTCGATATTTGTAACCGTAAATATCTTTGTTGCAACTCTGCCGTTTTTGCCTACTACGGTAAATACGTATGTACCGTTCTGTGACACGGTGTAAGAGTCTTCATTGGTTATATCCTGACCGTTGCAGGTAACCTCGCGAAGTCCCGACTCGCCTACCTCGGTGCTTATGTTTATCTTATAAGGATTCGGAGTAACATCGGTGACCTCGGGAGTAAGAGTTATTTCGGGAACCTTTGCATCTATCATTACGTGATAGCTGTCAGAGGGATAACTCTCGGTGCCGGCATTGTTAACGGCTTTAAATCTGTAAACGGCGTTGGTTGTATCGGTTATCTCAATGCTCGCGCCGCTGTCGATAAGAGTCCAGCCGTTTCCGTTGTCATAATAATAGTTAATACCGGAAAGAGAAACTTCCTCGGTAGAGAAGTTGAATGTAACGCCTTCACCCGTCCATCTGCCGAAGGTACCCTCGAACGAGACGCGGATAACAGGCACCTGACGGTCTATCTTAACCGTAAACGCGGTAACGTTGCTCTCAAGAGCCGCATAATTCTCGGCCTTAAATTCGTATTTATGCTCACCTGTTTCGGTTGCGGTAAAGGTATCGCCCGAAAGCTCCTGCCATTCGCCGCCGTCAACACGGTAATAATATTTATAAATTCCCGAATAAGCCTCGGAGGAAAGAGTTATATTTACATCTGTTGCACTCCAAGCACCCTCTTGATATTCCTTATCACCGCCGTATACAGCGGAAACGGTAACATCGGTGGGAGCCGTACCGTCTATAACCACGCCGTCCGAACGAAGTATCGCGGAAACATTGCCTGCCTTATCGGTAGCTCTTGCCTCTACAAAGCCCTTGAAATCGGGGTCTTTAGCCGGTTTGTTTTCGCTGTCGTAGACGCTCCAGTCGGAGCCGGTCGGCTGACCGTTTTCATCTACAAAGCGATATTCAATTTTGTCTATTCCCGATACGCCCTCATCCGACGCATCAACGGTAATTTCAACAGTCTTGTTAAAGAATCTGCATAAAGTGTCCGCCTTGCTGAAGAAGTTTCCGGAAACCTCTCTTGCGACACCGCCTATGCCTTTATGTAAAACGGTTATGCTGTTTACGGTGGGAGCAATTTTATCGATATTGTTTATAACGATGCTTTCTTCTGCCGTAAGGCCGTTACCCGCAGTTACAACTACATTGTAGGTTCCGTTCTCAGCAACGGTAAACGAATCATGAGAAGCGGTTATATCCTCACCGTTTAATGTAACGGAGGCTATTCCCGAAGCGCCTACGTTAAGACTTCCTATTGCAACATCATAGCTCTTATTTGTAAGCTCGGTTACGGCGGGAGTAAGAATGAACGAAGGCTCTACATCATCACGCATAACGGTGTAGCCCTCTGTGTAATCGCTCTCAATACCCTTGGAATTTACAGCTTTAAAATAATATGTATCGTTGCTGTTCACATTTACGGTAAGCGTGTTGCCGTCCAATGGTGCTTCTACGCCTGCGGAATCGGTTTTAAAGTAATACTTAACTCCGTCAAGCTCGTGAGTCGATGAAAGAGTAAAGGTTACGTCTTTGCTTGTCCATCCGCCGTTATAGTCGCCTTTATCAACGCTGACAACGGGTTTACCGTATACAATTACGGGGAATGTAGCCGAAGCGCTGCGCCCCGCATGTGTGTATGTAACGGTTATATTCTGCTCTACATCGTAAAGCTCCTGGTTAAATGACGATGTGTCGACCGTATAATCGGTGACGTATTCGGACTCGGCGTTGCTGTAATTCGCCTTAACCTTAAGGCCCGAAAGATCAAGGGTCTTATCGCCCTCGAGATAATCCTTTTTAGGATTTTCAAGCTCAATTGATGTTACCGCCTTAGAGTGAACGGTTATCGGGAATATTGCGTGATATGTTTTGCCGGCTCTTACTACGTTAACTATAATATACTGCACCGAATCAAGTATCGAAGTGTTGACGGAGCTTACCGTATAATCCGTTACCGGAACGGAAAGCTGATCGTCGGTATAGGCGTTTGCCGCCTCTTCACCGTAATACTCGGCAATATCCGCACGATTATATGTAAGCTTAACCTCCATACCGGTGAGATCGAGCTCTGTGCTACCCTCTACATAATCGGTCTTAGTGGGCGCGGTAAACGCAATACTTACCGGCTCAACCTCAACTACCGTTATATTCTTTTGAGTTTCTACGTATGCGCCGTCAACCTTTGTAACGCCGTTCCTGCCGAATGCATGCAGTGTTGTATCGCCTGCTGAAATACCCGTGACAACACCGTTTGAATCGACCGAAGCATATGCGTTCTTCTGATTTACGTCGCCGATATTCCAGTCGGAGGTCCAGGGAGCCGAGCCGTCGTCCTTAGTTAGACCCCAGCGCTGCTTATCGACCGAAATTCTCTCGGGAGAGAATTTAGCGGTGTAGGTAACCGGAAAATCCTTGATTACATAATCATTTCCCGTTATGGTAACTCCCGTGAGGTGTCTTATTGAGTTACCGCGTACCGTTATCTCTACGGATTTAGACACACTTCCGATGGTTGCGGTTATTGTGACCTTTTTGGTGTTCCAAAAGGCCGTTCCGCCGGAATCAAGACCTTTTACAAGACCGTTTGCATCAATAGTGGCTATTGACGGGTCGGAAGAAGTCCATACAACGGTTCCGAGAAGTGCTTTGTCGTAATCGGACGGTGCTATATTCGCGATTGAAAGCTGCGTGGTCTTGCTCTCGTTAACCGTTGTGCTGCCGCCGATGCTGAAATCTGTTATCGCCTTGCCCGCCGTTACGGTAAGAGAGTCCTCAACGGTTTTATCGTTAAGAGTTGCTCTTACGTGTATTTCGCTAATACCGCTCGATTTCGGGGTGAATACACCGTCGGACGAAAGCGTAGCAAGCTTTGTCTCGGCGGGTGCCTCGGCGGTTGCCCATATTATTTCTTTTGTATCGGGATTTGTAAGTCCCCACTCTCGTTTTATCGACGAGTTTGTGTTAAGTCTTGACGGCAACACATTTGCCTTAAAGGTAGTCGGCGTATCATTGGGAACGGCACTGTTACCCTCAATTTTAACAGAGGAGATACTGCCGACAACACCGGCTCTTGACACCTTTATTGTAACATTTTTGGAAACGCCGCCCGCCGTTGCGGTAAGGGTTGTGGATTTACTGTATTCAACGAGTCCGTCGCCGCCGTCAAGGCCGGTTACCGTACCGGAGGCATCAACCACGGCAATCGATTTATCGGCGATTTCCCAAGTAAGGTCGCCGGTATATGCTCCTGCGGGAACAACATTTGTAATTGCAAGCTGCGTTGTGGAGCCTTCACTTACGGATACGGATGAATCTGTTACGGTTTTTGTGCCGCTTATAATATCAAAGGATTCAACCGGGAGATCCTTCTGTTCAACTACATTAAAGGTTATGGTATCGACAAAAGCTACATTGCTCGCGTCGTATGCCCTAACCGTTACCGAGCCTGCTGCAGTAAATGTGACAAGTCCCGTATCGGAAATCGTTGCACGCTTGCCGGAGCTTGTATCAAATACGCTGCCGCCCATCTCCCATTTTACAGAGTGCTTAAGTCTTACCGGTGTTACCGCCGCGTAAAGCTGAACCGTTTTGCCCACGGCAACGGTAAGAGGAACGCTCTTTTTATTGGTTATATGAGTTCCGGTCGGAAAGATGTTCGCAACAACACTTTTTTGAACCTTTATTTTAATTTTGTCACTTGCAAGCTTTGCTCCGCTTGCGTCATATATAGTAGCCGTTATTTCGACATTCATATTGGCAAGAGCAGATGCAAGGCTGTCCGCAAGAGTATCACCTGCAATGCCTCTGACAATAGAAACTATCAGGTCATCGTTCATACTGTCAAGATTAACGCCCGACTTTTCAAGCTGTTTCATAATCTCGTCAGCCATTTTATCGCCTACGAGAGGAAGCACGCGCACGTTTTCATCAAGCCAAAGCTGAATTATAGCCGTCTTTGACGAATCATATGCCGTAACCTTACCGTTATCATCTACGTCGGCAAGAAGCGGTAGGTTACTCTCCCACTTTACCGTAGTACCCTCAGGCAATTCGCCTGTCGTGGTATACTTTAGTTGAAGCGTTTTATACTCGGTCAACTGCTGTATTTCGGTAATGTCATTACCGTTTTCGTCCGTAATGTTAAGCGAGACTTCTGCCGCGTAGCTCACAAGAGCAGACGGGACCAAAGTCAACAGCATAATGACAGACAGCAAAACACTCAAAATCCTGGTTGATGTTTTTTGCATACAGATCTACCTTTCCTAAAAAACCGTTTTTACATACAAATAATAACAAATTCTACATATTTTTTCAATGCACACATTATTACAAATAGTATTATAAGCCGGTCTGTGTTTTAGTGATTATACAAATACGAACAAACAAAAAAGCGCGAAATTACACACTCCGCGCTTTAATAACATATTGATATACTGCCTTACCGCACTGATAAAGCGTTTATTCCTCAAGCTTTTTCTGAGACTGCATTTTGAGATACGCATTTATGAAACCGTCAATATCGCCGTCCATAACCGCATTGATGTTACCCATTTCGTAGCCCGTGCGGTTATCCTTGACAAGTGTGTACGGCATAAATACATACGAACGTATCTGATTGCCCCAGCCTATCTCTTTTTGGTCGCCCTTAATATCCGAAATTTTGTCAAGATGCTCGCGCTCCTTGATTTCAAGAAGCTTGGATTTTAACATTCTCATGGCAACCTCTCGGTTCTGATGCTGACTTCTCTCAACCTGGCATGCTACAACAATTCCCGTCGGGATATGAGTAAGTCTTACGGCAGATGAGGTTTTGTTTACCTTTTGACCGCCTGCACCGCTTGAACGGTAAACATCCATTTTAATGTCCTCCGGAGCTATTTCAACCTCGACCGTATCATCGATTTCGGGCATTACCTCAACAGAAGCAAAAGAGGTATGGCGTCTGCCTGCCGCATCAAACGGGGAAACTCTTACAAGACGGTGTATGCCCGTCTCACTTTTCATAAAACCGTAGGCATTTTCGCCCTCTATGAGTATACTTGCCGATTTGAGCCCCGCCTCGTCGCCGTCAAGGAAATCAAGCGTAGTGACCTTAAAGCCGTGACGCTCGCCCCAACGGCAGTACATTCTGAAAAGCATCTGCGCCCAATCCTGTGCCTCGGTTCCGCCTGCGCCGGCGTGGAAGGTAAGAATTGCATTTTTGGCATCATATTCACCGCTCAAAAGGGTTGTAAGGGTCATGGTGTCAAGATCACTTTCAAACTTTTCTACGCTCTCGGTGCACTCATCGAGCATACCCTCGTCCTCTTCTTCATTTGAAAGTTCAATCATAACAAGCGCATCGTCATAATCCTGCCTGAGCTTTTCATAAGCCGCCACTTTGCTCTTGAGGTTGCTTGTGCGCTGAACGACCTTTTGAGAATTTGCTATATCATCCCAAAAGCCGTCAACAGTCTGCTCTTTTTCAAGCTGCGCTATCTCTTCTTTCATCTTATCAAGACCCAGAGCCTCGGAGAGGTCATCAAGAGTCTTTTCGTGGTTTATAAGTCGCAGTCTCAATTCTTCGTATTGAAGCATAAATATAATTCCTTTACTTATAATTTTTATATATTTACAAAGCTTAGTGCCTCGCCGACTATTTAATATCGGCTATGTCATAAGGCGTTTTTTGATACACAAAGTAGTTAAGCCAATTTTGGAAAAGCAGACTTGCCGCACCGCGCCAGGTGTCAACGGGCGTTTTTTTGATGTCGTTATCTGGGAAGTAATTGTGCGGCATCTTTATGTCAAGACCCTTTTTTAAATCGCGGAAGTACTCGCGAGCCAAGGTGTCGCTATCATATTCGCAATGACCCGAACAGTAAAAATTGCGACACGCCATATCCGACACGAGATGGACCCCGGCTTCCTCGGAATAAGACAAAATCTGAAGATCCTTCACTCTTATTATATCCTCTTTTCGGTTTTCCGTGTGACGTGAATGCGGAACATAAAAGACATCGGAAAATCCGCGCAAAAGCGGATGATACAAATCAAGCGGTTGATGGCGAAATACGCCGAAAACCTTCTCGGGAAGCAAATGCTTCGGAATACCGTAATTATAGTAAAGCGCAGCCTGCGCTCCCCAGCATATATTAAATGTGGAATACACATTTGTTTTTGCCCAATCAAATATTTTGCAGAGCTCGTCCCAATAATCGACCTCTTCGAAGTCCATCATCTCAACGGGCGCTCCGGTAACTATCATACCGTCGAATTTTTCGTCCTTGACATCGTCATAGGTTTTGTAGAATTTGAGCATATGCTCCCTTGACACATTTTTTGAAATATGGCTTTTTACCTGCAGCAAGTCTATTTCAAGTTGAAGAGGAGAATTACTGAGAAGCCTTAAAAGCTGAGTTTCGGTCTCGATTTTTGTAGGCATTAAATTCAGTATTATAATTTTAAGCGGACGAATGTCCTGCTTGACGGCTCTGTCCTCCGTCATAACAAATATATTTTCAAGCTCCAGACTATGATGCGCCGGAAGCTGATTATCTATTTTTATGGGCATACAGCCACCTCTTTCAAGAAGACGAACCTCGGTCTTTTACCCGTTTAAGTTCTGACAAAGTATTATAACATAACACATCACCGTTTGCAATGCCGATACACATAAAAATACCCCGACCGCAGTCGGGGTATTTTAAACTTATTTATTACCGTTTATATCAGCAAACGGGTTTTGTGTTTTCCTCTTCCTCGTCATCCTTACGTTTTTTACGAAGAATTATGAAGAATATAAGTGACAATCCACAAAGGAAAACAGCAGCTGCGGCGAGCGGATTTTCACGGATAAGTTCACCGGTTTTGGATATTACCGGGTTATTAATTATCGGATTGCCGCTGTCGCTCGGTTTGGTTACCGGAACTTCGTTTGTCGGCTCCTCTACGGGTGTGCCGGGAACAATATTAATAGTACCGTCGTCGTTAACGACAAAGTCGAGCCATAAGGTATTGGTGCCCTTCGGAACAACTGCAATCTGCGAGCCGTCATCAAGTTTAATAACGGTTGTTTCTGTTGCCGTATCACTTACGCTTACCGAGAAAGTAGTCTTGCCGGCTACTTCACCGTTTTCGTCGGTGATTGTTACAACATGGAAGCCGTCTTTAATAACGTCAACGCTGTATGCACCGTCTTTTCCTGCCTCAGCCTTGATTTCGCCGAGGTCAATGTCGAGCTTAGCGCCCGGGAAAAGGTTTTTACCGCGATACACATTACCATTCATACCCATACGAACACAAGGATCTTCGTGATCTCCGCCGGGATTTGTAGTGCCCGAGGGATCTGTCGGAGCTGTCGGCTCTGTGGGTCTTGTCGGATCCGTCGGAGCTGTCGGCTCTGTGGGTCCGAAGCATTTTTTAAATGTGAACACAATGTTCATATCAGTGGTAACCGAATCAAATCTCAACATACCGTACTGCAATTTATCGGTATAATCTTTACCGTTTACCGTGACACGCTCAAGGTGGCTGTCGAGCTTTGCAACAGCTCCGAGAGAAAGCGAATCAAAACGGTCAACGGCGAACTTAGCACCGCTTGCAATAAGGTTGCCGTCTTTAAGGACATAACCTCCGTCGTTATACGTTACGGTAATTTCATGGGTACTCGGGACTACAGTTTTAAGCTGTGTTTTACCGATTTCACCTGCCTCGGCGAAAACGCAAAGCTGCATGGTGAATATAAGCAAAACAGACAACAGCACACTGCAAGCCTTTTTCATGAAACCACCTCCTTAAAAATTTTAAAAATCAAAATCTGGCAATAATTATGCAGCAACGTACTCTACGGTGTAAGTCATATGGCCGACATACTCAGCTATGGGAGCGTTGAAGTCAGCGATTGTAACGGTTGTCGAAGACTTAACAGCGGTGTTAAGCTCGGAATATTCAGCAGCATCTCCGCCTGCTACGGTGAAGGTGAGGAATTTATCGGTAGCAGCGTTTGTCATTTTTCCTGCATCGTTAGCAGTAGCCGAAACCTTGAGCTTAGCGCCGAGCTTAAGCTGAGAATCAACGGTGTAAGAAGCGTCCTGAGCTGCGGTGTCATTCCAAGCAACTGTGATTTCAGCAGGAATGGTAACGGTGTAGTTTTCGGGATCGTTGTTCTCCTTATCGGTTGTCTTTGTCTTAACCTGAACATCGGCGGTCTTGGGATCTGATTCCTTTGTTATTGTAGCTGCGAACGAGGGAACTGCTATAGCTGCTATCATCATAACAGCAAGAAGAATTGATACTATCTTTTTCATAATTGTAACTCCTTAATGAAATAATGTTTAACTGTTAAACAAATTATTTGTCAACAACTGCTGCTGTGAAGGTAACGGTAGCATCGCTGTAATCGGTGATGGTAGCGTTCCAAGCTGCTGCTGCAACGTCAACGTTAATGTTGTAAGTATTGTTAACTACCTCGGCAGCAGTCTTAACGGAAGTGTCGCCGCTGAAGGCGTAAGGAATGGTATAGCCGTTATCGGTAGCGGGCTTCATTTTGCCGTCGGCAGAAGCAACCGAAACGGAAAGACATTTGCCGGTCTTGAGAGTTGACGTAACATTGTAGGTGAAGGCTGTGGTTTCAGCGCCCCATTTAACGCTCATTTCAGCAGGATATGTTACTGTGAAATAACCGTCTGCGGGAACGTTTGTTGTATCGGTCTTAACGGTTGCGGAACCCTTGCCGCCCACTGTATCCTGATTGATTTCAGCTGCAAAGGACGGAACAGAAACTGCCGCGAGCATAGCAGCCGCAAGAACTATTGAAAGTAACTTTTTCATAATATAACTCCTTTTAGGATTAAAAAATTAAGCTATCGCTTCAACAGAAGCTGTAAATGTAAGAGTATCTTCATACTCATCAATGGAAACGGATCCCCAGTTTTCCTTAGTAATATTGACATTTACCGAATATGCGCTGTTGGTAACTGTCTCGTGACCGGTTGTTATGTTGGTATCACCGGTTATAGTGTAAGGAAGAAGTCTGCCGCCGCCTGTATGGAGATTTGCGTTGTCCTGAGCTACAGTAACACGAAGGTTATTTCCGCTCACAAGCGTACTCGATACAGTGTAACCGATTTCGGTACTTTCGGTGCCCCAATAAATGGTGGTTTCGGCGGGATAAGAAACGGTAAAGGCACCGCTTATTCCGCTTCGGTCGGTAACTACCGAGGAGTTACCGACGCCACCGGAAGTAGACTGGTTTATTTCAGCAGCAAAAGCGGGAACCGATATAGCCAAGAGCATCGCAGCTGCAATGACTATTGAAAGAATTTTTTTCATAATTGGTTCTCCTTGTATTTTGGAAGGGTTTCCGACTCTTAGATTGTAGCGGGAGCTATCGAAACCGTAAGTGTAAGATTGCCCTCGTACTCATCTACCGGAACCTTTGCCCAATCAGCTGAGGCAATGTTTACTGCAGCGTTAACAGCTTCATCTGCAACAACTGCAGAAGCTGAAGTGTAAGCTGTGGTGCCTGCTACGCTGAAAGGAAGAGTAGCGGTATTGCCTGATGCGATAGCCTTGAGGTCGGTTGTGCCGTCTTCCTTTGCTACCGTAACATTAAGACGGTCGTTTGATTTGAGCTGGCACTTTACGTTGTATGTAAAGTCTGTGCTTTCTACGCCCCAGTAAATAGTGGTTTCTGCCGGGAAGGTTACCGTGTAAGAAGTAGCCTCGGGGCCATCGGGACCGGTTTTTGTAGAAGTAATAACCTTAGCCGTATCGGAGGTATGGTCGCTTGTAAGCGTCTTGTCAGCTGCAAATGACGGAACGGAAACCGCTGCGAGCATTGCCGCCGCAAGAACTATTGAAAGTAATTTTTTCATTGTGGTTATCTCCTTTCAAAATCAAAGGCTTACGGTGAAGGTAAGAGTATCGCTGTACTCGCCGACGATAGCGTTGTTCCAATCGTCTGCGGCAACCTTAACCTTGAGGGTAAGTGCCTTTGCGGGATTGATAACGGGGCCGTCAGCTATAAATTCGAGGTTAGAGTCAGCCGAGAAATCGTAAGCCAATGTCTCGTTTTCATCCTCGGAAAGCTTCATAAGTCTTGAGCCCTCAACGCCGATTTTAAGCTTTTGGCCGTATTTAAGGTGAGACTCAACAGAAAATCCGTCAAGAGCTGTTTCCTCTGCGCCCCAGTAAATTGTGGTATCGGCCGGAATTGTAACGGTGTATTTAGCAGCGTTGTCATCGGGAGCATCGGGGCCTGTTTTTGTGGAGGTCTTAACAATAGCTGTACCGGTATTGTCAGTCTCCTTGGTTATGGGGTTAGCTGCAAAAGCGGGAACCGAAGCTGCTGCAAGCATAACCGCTGCAAGTGCAATTGAAATAAGCTTTTTCATTATAGTAGTCTCCTTTCAATAATTAAACCTCAGCGGTAAAGGTAAGGGTGTCGTTATAAACATCAACAACAGCTCTGTTCCAGTCCTCGCTGCTTATTGTAACCTTGAGGTTTTTTTCAACGGCCGGAGTTTCCTTGTTGCCGTAAACTACGGGGCTGTCTGCCGTGAAAGCGTTGTCACCCGAAAGAGTATAGGGAAGAGTGTAAACCTCGCCTGCTGCGGCATCGGTCTTCATAGAGCCTGTGCCTGCTACGGTAACCTTGAGAGCCTGGCCTCTCTTGAGGTGAGACTCAACAGAGTAAACAAGATTTGTCTCCTCGGTGCCCCAGTAAATTTCTGTATCTGCCGGAATAGAAACGGTGTATCTGACAGCAACATCCTCAGGCGAATCGGGGCCTGTTTTTGTGGATGTCTTAATTATGGTTGTGCCGGTCTGCTCTGTTTCCTTGGTTATGGGATTAGCTGCAAAAGCGGGAACCGAAACAGCTGCGAGCATGGCCGCTGCGAGTGCGATAGAAATAAGCTTTTTCATAATTTATCTCCTTATATTTATTACGCGTTAGTATATTCTGCCGTAAAGGTAAGAACATCTGTATGCTCACCCGAAGCGGCTTTTTGCCATTCAGCCTCTGCGATGTTCACGGAGAGGTCATAAGACTTCATATAATCGCCCGGTAAAAACGCCATTTGCTCTGCGCCTGTAAGCGTGTAGGCGATAGTCTTTGAGCTGTCCAAAGTGTTGACAAGCTTTGAGCCGTTGAGCGACGAAACAGCCACCTTAACGGTCTTGCCGGGAGACAGCCACATTTTAGTTGCCGTAACCTTACCTATTGCGTAAGAAGTAGCTTCCCACGGTATTTCGGTATCGGCAGGAATTGTAAGCTCATACTCATCCTGTTTGCCCTCGCCGGTAGAAATCTTTACGGAGCCTACGGGGTTCTCTTTGTTCAGCGTAGCCGGAGCCGCGAAAGACGGAACAGTCACGAGCGACAATAAAAGCACTGAGAGCAAAACTGATAATGTTTTCTTCATAGAACCACCTCCTTATGGTCTTGATAAAGCATTTAATTTGTTAATTAACCTTTAGTGTAATCTACGGTATAAGTAAGAGTAGTCGAATACTCGGCTATCGGAGCGTCCGTCCAACCGGAAATTGTCAATGACGGTTTTTGAGCGGGAAGCGCTCCCTCATTTGTACCTGTAAATTCTGTGGAAGTAAAGTTCTGTGAAGTATACGGAAGAGCGTATGTCGATGTTGCTGCATTGGTAAGAGTGTCATTTGCGACAGAAGCGCTGCGTGCTACTGAAACACCAATCTTGCTGCCCGTATCAAGCGAAGACGTAACCTTATAGGAAACATCAACGGCTTCCGTCTCGCCCCAAGGAACATCTATTTCCGCAGGAATTGTAACCTCAAAGAAGTCGTCTGCGGCAAAATGAATATTGATTGTTTTTCTGACAGGCTCGTTTGTTGTCTTGTCAACAGCAACCTCACCGGTAGCATTATCGATAAGCTCTATTGTAATAACATCTTCACTCGTTACGGTAACGCCAGTGACGGTAAACGTAAAGTTTATTGCCTTGGGAGCTGCCGCCGAAGCGGTGTTATTTGCGACATCCGCGGTTTCGGGAGAAGTGTTAAGAGCTTTTGCCGTTACGGTCTTTTCAATCGCACCCGTCATTGCAACGTTGTAATCGAGGATGTTGCCTGAAACGTCCTTAAGACCTCCGTTTTTAGAGGTTACACGAAGTGTGTAGCTTCCGTCCGGATAGTTAACGGCATTTGAAAGAGTAAAGACTGCGGTTCCCGTTGTTGCATCCTTATTGAGAGCGACGCTGTCTTTGTCTACCTCCGAAGCAAAGTTCGGGAAAATACGGAGGGTATCTATAATACCGTGGAGAGCTTCGCCGTCCGAGGAATTAACGGTGTTACCGTCGTTAACCTCTTGAACCTGCCTTATATAGCCCTTAAACGAATTGTACTCTTCAACCGCTTCCGTTATTGCGGTAAGGTCCTGAATACCGTTATTGTCCATTTGACCCTTAACGGTATTGTAAAGAGCCGTGTACTTTTCTTCAAGTCGAACAACGCCGCCCTTAACCGTCTTACCGGTGATGTCGTCGGTGTAAGTTTTGATGTTGGCAAGCACCTTGTTAACCGCTTCGGCCGCCTTAGCATAATTCTTATACTGAGGAGCACTTGCAAATTTGTCGGCCTTATCAGTTAAGATATACTTAGCGTAATAATCAAGGTCGTTATACTTTTCGAGGTAGTTTTCAAGCGCCGCGGTCTGGCCGGTAGGCATAAGCCTGCAGTCGGTCGTAAGGTCGGTCGCTTTACCGGTCTCGCCGTACATTGAAGCAACAAGAGCGTTAAGGTCTTTAATACCGGTTATAGCGGTACCGGAGTCACTCGTGTAGCCGTCACGGTAAGATTCGAGAAGTCTCAAGCGTTTTGCAACCTTATAAAGGTTTTCCATTTTTGTGACGTTCTCCGTACCGAGCGCCGCAATCGCCTCGTCGGTATAGCGCTCATAAGACTGCTCATACCAATTGATTATGTTCTGTACGTCAGCCGCGGTGATAGAATATGCGCCGTAATTTATAAGCGGCTTCTCTGTTCCGCTCTCATCGGTGCCGATAACAAAACCGGGATAAGGTAAGGCATTGCTGTCTGTTACGGAACCGCCGGTTGCTGCAGCCGGCATAGCCTCAATCAAAGGTTTCAAATCGGCAACCGCAATTTGCGGCTGATCGAGCAAAGTGATGCCGTCGTCGATGCTCTTGTACTTTTGAAGCACGCTGTATGCTCTTGCAACGGAAGGTATTGTCTTTTGATAATCCGAAAGCTGCGCATAAAGAGCAAGTGCCTTGTTTATCTTTTCGGTACGAGTGTTCGCTTTATAAATATCAACATCCGCTACCGCGTTTTCAAACTGCATTGAAGTAAGAGACTTAACCTGTGCATAATCGTCGAACGAAACGTCGCCGGTTCTGTTTTGTACGCCTGCGCCGTATGCCGAGGTACCCTGTCTGTATGTAAAGCCGACAGAGCCTATTGTAAAGCTCTTACCGTTCATTTCGGCTGCGCTCTTTCCGTTTACGGACGAATCGTCGTAATTTGACAAGGGCGCTATACCTATGGTAACACGGAAAATGTTGTTAAGGGACTCGGCTTTTTCATCTATACGATAGTTAGAGGTTGCCGAAATACCCTGAACGCCTCTCGAGAACTGGAAGAGCGGAACCATAACATAGCCCTTGTAGTGAGAAAGGGTCAGGTAATCGCCGTCTCCCGTATCTATGCCGTACTCCGAGGTGTAAGCGTAAATTCTTCTCTTGCTTTCATCCTTGGGAGTACATTTAGCCCATTCACCCGTCTTGGGGTTAATGAGATAGAAGTAAGAAGCCGCGTTGTTGCTGCCGAAGTCGAGGGTGTAGTCCTCGGCGGCGCCTTCATAGTATGAGCTGATATTAAACGCCATTGTAAAGGTATCAAGCTGAGAGAAATCGGCGTAGAATACAAGTGCCAGACGGTCGGTTTCGCCTATGTCATTTTTGGTATACGACTTAGCAAAATCGCCGAGACTCTCAGACGACATATTGTTGGCTCTCAGCGCGGAGTAATCGCCGCTGCTGCTCGGTTCTTTGTCAACAAGTCCCTTTGTAATGCTTATGCAGTTATACCAGCCTTTTCTGTCTTCGGCGTACTGGTTATTTACAGTGACCGTTGCGGCGTTTCTGCCCTCAAGACCGTTTGACGTAATGATTGCCGAGGTACCGTTTTGGCGATAATCTGTAATACCGTTTCTCTGCGGGTCATTACCGAGAGCGCCGGTCGGTATAAGTGTAGGCGTTGCGGTATCTTCACGATGTGCCGAAAGTGAAGCAAAGGGAACCTGATATGTCAAATATCCCTTAGAATAATAGTAATCCTTACCTACCTGGCCGGTATATTTTGAGTTTTCAAACTGCCAGCTTCTGGTGCCTTTTTCCAAGGAGCTGAAGTCGCCGAACGGTATAACCTTATTGTTTGTAAGCGCTTGACCTATTACAACAGAGTTGTCGGCAAGCTCTTCTTCTATGAAGCTGAAGTACTTTAAGAGTTTCTCCTCTTCCGCTCTGCCGAGCATAGTGAGCTGGCTTAAGTTGAGGCGGATATAAACCTCATAAAGGCTCTTAACAACGGCTTTATCCTCATCGCTTACCGCGAGAGTATTTTCGTCGAAATCGGGAAGCTGCTCAAGCTTCGTTGAAATCATCGGAATGAAATCCTCTGCACCCGAGTTAGCAGAGCCGTAGGTTTTACCGTCTATACAAGCCTGCTTGGCGGTCTTGTACTTTTCCCAAGCCTCGGTCATACCGAGTGCTGCCGCCTTGGTATCGAGCGCAGACTCCTCAAGGAAGGATGCATCGATTATACCGGATTTTCCGGCTTCTTCGGATTTGTTATATTCCTCAATTGATTTTTTATAACCGGCTATCAAGTCCTCGATATACTTAACGGCACGGTAATCGTAGGAGTTCGGATCTTCAATGTACTTTTGGCAGGCATTGAAAATAGCGCGCGGAATTTCTGTTTCCTGGTCATAATATGTCTTAACGGGCGTGCCTGTGTTTGTTTCTCCGTTAAGGGTATTTTCGCTGTATTTCTGACCGTCTGTACGGTAGAACAATACATTATCAAGGAAAATCTTTTTACCTACGCTGCCGTTGTTGGTTTCAAGGCTCGTAGAAGCCGGGTCATATGTGCAACCCGTAAACTTAAAGCCTGCGGACATAATATCCTCGATAGCTTTAAAAGCATTTGTGCGATTAACTACCGGATCTTCACCCGTACCGATTTTGGTCTTATCGATATAAGCTCTTCTGGGCGAATTGGCTGTTGTTTTGCTGCCGTCCGCCGTATTTATGCACGGAGCGAGCATCGTGCCGCCGTCGATATAGTATTCGCCGCTAAGAGTCGCCGTCTTGTTAATTCTGAAGGAATAGCGTCTAACAAGCAGAGCATCGGATATCGAAGTACCGGCAGGGTCAACAACTACCGGCTGCGAAAGCTTAATTTTCTCGTTATAATACTTGTTGGCATTTGCTTTAGTTTTATCCGAGCTGTTCCACACATACATATCGGACACAGGCTTGTTTACACCGAAATCCTCGTTGGACTCCGTGACAACGGAGTCGGTTTCGGAGCACATAAACTGAAGCGGTATGCGGACATATCCCTTGAAATGGTCAAGGTCAACGGTACCGTTGTTTAGCATAACTTTTTTCCAGCTGCCGTCCGTTTGCTGCAGGAATAAATATGGGTCCTCACCCATATAGCCTGCTTTTGTGGTGCCGACAGTTGAGTAAATTATATCGCCGTATCTGTTAAAAGCATTATTGCTTTCACTGTAGCTGTTGTCAAAATCCTGTGCAAAATACTTTTCGTTTGAACGAAGGCGGAATGAAAGCCCCGTTATGCTGACCTCGGAGAAGTCGAGATAGTACCAAATCTCGGAAGCACCCGTCGGGTCCCAAGTCTGACGGCTCCATGCCGTATCAATGGACTGAGGGCTGTCGGTGGTTGCGGCGGACTCGATACGCATTGCGTAGCCGTAGCTATCGCCCGTGTCTTTAACGCCTACACCATCGGTTCTGCCTTCGAATGAAAGGTGATTACCCTCCTGCATATAGTCAAGGGAGCCTGACGTACTGCGTACATTGTTGACTTCGGCGGTTCTCTCGTCGGTTCCGGTATCCGAAAACGAACCGTGGTCATCTGCGTTACCTTTTTTATCAAAGGTAAGAATTTCACGCATGGCAAGAACGTTGTTTGTAACGGGGGCATAAGCGGACGCATCGTATACATAAGTCGGAACATCCGAAACGTATGCGTTAACAGCCTCCGAGAACCAGCCGTCGCTGTCGTACGCCGTTATCGTAATATTGTAACGGTGATCGTCAGACAGACCCGCAGGCACCTTTGTTTTGATTTCGTCTGCCGTAATCTCAGCCGTGTACGGTGCGGTACCGGTGGGACTAACCATCTTGCGCAGCAAAACCGTGCTTGTGTGAACTTCGGTATATGTTCCGAGATCAACAAGCTCTAACATATACCCGTCAATTGTTTTTGTGCCGGTTTTGCGCTCGCTAACCTTAGCCGCGGGGAAGCTGACCGTAATTCCGCCGTCGTCATTAAGTGTTGCAGCCGCTTCCCTTTTATCCGATTCGGTAAAGGTCGGCACCGGGTCAAATTCGCCCTCGCCGGCCGCGAGAACCATGGGAATCGACGTTACCAAAAGCACTACGCAAAGCAGCACAGCAGTTATGCTTTTTCCGATTTTAATCTTTGAAATTTTTTGCATAAACTGCAACTCCTTTCCTCAAAATCTGTATTTTGAATATAGTTTCTTATGAAACCACGATGGTCGTTTTTAAATCCATATTGTTAAGTTTACGCTGCTCTTTATCAAAGCTGTATGTCTTAACATGGATTGTTGCAGGATAAGTTCCTGCCGCAAGCTCACGGTTCAGCGTGAACTTTGATATTGAATAGCCAGGCGGCAAGAGATTTGAGGTATATATAACCTCGCCTGTATCTGAAAGCTCTATTTCTATAACAAAGAAACACGGGTTTTCCTCGGGATTTGAGAATACAAAGCTTTGCTCCTTGGTATTTGCCGCCAAGGGAAGCTCGGGAATACCGTAGACCTTTATCTGCCTGCCCCTTGTTTTTGTTTTATCGGGAATCGAGATTTCGCCCTCGCCCAATACGGCATTTTGGTCGATTACGCCTGCGGGGGGCGTTGTGGTTCCGCCATCGCCGCCTGTCGGTATAACGGCCTTTAAAAGGAATATAAGACCTATTATAAGTGCCGCTATCAAAAGCGCAAACAAAAGCCAAAGCAAGAGCCTGTCTTTAACTATCGCAATGAATTTGTCAGCCTCTGTCTCTATGTAGCCGACTACCGCTGTATGAGGCATTTTCGTTGCGGCATACACCTTTTCGGTTTGCCCGTCGTCAGACTGCAAATCACCGATTTCGCGTTTGCCCTTCCCTATTTGACCGACAACCGTATAGCCGCCCGAGGGATAGCGCGAGTCTATTTCTTTCTTTTTGAAATAAGAAACCGAGAAGCCGGTTTTGCCGTTTTTGTAAACGCCCTCGCCATCGGCTCCGGCAAGATGCCGAAATATAAGATCTGCCAAATAAAAAACCTCCGATAAATTGATTAAAAACGCTATATATAATAGTATACGATAAATCCGCACCGCTTCGGGTTTGCTTTAACGCTTGTTTCTCATCTTTTTGCGAAAGAGCATCTATTTACCGATTTTAAGGCGCAAATGGGTACACTATTACACCGTATATTTATACTTAAGTTTACACTAAAAATGCTTTGGTGTAAAGAGTTTTTATCTAATTTAAAAACACATTTTAAATAGTCTTTAAACCAAATGTTAACAAATTATGAACGCAGTTTGACATTCTTTTGTCATTTTGAAATGAAAATATGTAAAATTTTAGATTGCGAGCACACTTCGACAAAAATTGCAGCCGCTTTTGGTAATCTTTTACAAATTATACACCGGAAATTCTATGTAATCAATTCTCTTTCATAGAACTCTTCCGTTTAGCCTCTTGATTTTATCACGTGCTGTGCGACAAAAAAACGCCATTGTAACAAAAAGCCGTTTTAATTTCACAAACGCCCGAAAAGCACAAAAAAACGGGCTTGTAAAGCAAATTACAAGCCCTGAAATATTTATATCTATAAGATAATTTCGGATATTACGGAGTTGGAGAGTAAAAATCCGCGCCGCGTCAGAGAAATTCCGCCGCTCTCACAGCTGCAAAGTCCGTATTTTTCGTATTGCTTTGCGCTTTCAAGCATTTTTTGCGGTATCTCATGATGGAAACGGGCGTAAAAACGCTCTTGAGTAAGCCCCTCGCGAAGCCTTAAAGCGAGCATACAAAATTCCTCTTCGTCGCCGCCGTCGCCCTCAGTTAAACGCTCGTTGCCGCTTATGAAATACTCAATATCACGCGGATAATATGTGCGTTTTCCGCCTAAAAACGAATGTGCCGAAGCGCCTATGCCGAGGTACTCCTCATCGTGCCAATATTTCAGATTGTGGCGGCTCTCAAAGCCGGGAACCGCAAAATTTGATATTTCATACTGCATAATACCGTGTTCCTCGAGGTATTCGCACATAAAAAGGTACATATCGGCCGTATCGTCGTCAGAGGGGAACGGCAATTTGTCTCTCATACGAAAAAACGGCGTATTCTCCTCTATTTTGAGAATGTAGCAGCTGAGATGCGGCACACCCGAAGAAATGCAGAAATCAAGCGTGCTTTTAAGGCTCTCTTTTGTTTGACCCGGCACGCCGAGCATTACATCAAGCGAAATATTATTTATTCCCGCTTTTTTTGCCCGTGAAACGACACTTTGAACCTCGCTTTTGCCGGCTCGTCTGCCTAAAATCCTGCGTTCGCCGTCATTTGCCGACTGCAAGCCTATGGAAAGCCTATTTACTTTACACTCGCTTACTTTTTCAAAGAATTCGTCGCCGAGCGAAAACGGGTTGCACTCTACCGTTATTTCCGCATCATCGGTCAAAAACGTTGATTTTGCGCCATTTATGATTTGGCAAAGATAATCCGGAGCCAAAACCGACGGGGTTCCGCCGCCAATGTAAAGTGTATCGGCTTTACAATTAAGCTGTTTTGATTTGTTCCGAAGCTCTCGCAAAACAGCCGAAACATATCTGTTTTTTGTATCGTCATCGGCGCGAAACGAGTAAAAATCGCAATACGGGCACTTTGAATTGCAAAACGGAATGTGAATATACAGTCCTATATTATTCATCGTCTAATTTAAGCACAGCCATAAACGCTTCTTGCGGAACTTCTACCGTACCGAACTTGCGCATACGCTTTTTACCCTCTTTTTGCTTTTCAAGCAATTTTTTCTTTCTCGTTATATCGCCGCCGTAGCATTTAGCGAGCACGTCCTTACGCATTGCCTTTACGGTTTCGCGCGCTATTACCTTGCCGCCCACGGCTATCTGAATGGGGATTTCAAACATCTGGCGCGGAATATTGTCCTTAAGCTTCTCGGCTATTCTGCGCGCTCTCGGATATGCCTTTTCGGAGTGAATAATAAACGAGAGGGCATCTATCATATCGCCGTTCAAAAGAACGTCGAGCTTTACAAGGCTTGACCTTTGGTAGCCGCAAAGCTCATAGTCAAATGAAGCATAGCCGCGCGTGCGCGATTTTAAGACGTCAAAGAAGTCATAGATTATTTCGTTAAGCGGGAGTATATATTTTAAGTCCACCCTGTCGGCGTCAAGATACGTCATTTCTTTATATTCGCCGCGTCTGTCCTGGCAAAGGTCCATTATGGCTCCCACATAATCCTTAGGAGAAAAGATGTGCGCCTCAACCATGGGTT
>ENA-OPXD01000035-OPXD01000035.1-human-gut-metagenome-genome-assembly--contig:-NODE-35-length-25637-cov-2.881440_pt1 | contig 25637 bp, 39 predicted proteins | sample MGYA00241518_ERZ502028 | MGnify/ENA primary metagenome ERZ502028 (study PRJEB25962, sample SAMEA2042007) | human gut metagenome | biome: human gut; feature: human-associated habitat; material: faeces... | reverse complement strand
TTGATTTTAAGAATCTCTGTTTTCATGCTTCGCCTCCTGCTCCATTTCGACGGCAAAGGCAACTCTGCAAAGCGCATGTGCCAAATGCTCGTTTGTCTCGTCCCCGGCAAGCCAAGCGAATAGATGCGTCAAAGCGCGGCCTACATGCTCCTTTGCCGGAATCAGTTTGTAATTGTTCTCTGGATAGTGATGCACCGCGTCCGACTCGTACCGCACCTGCGATAGCTTCAGCATCGCTTTCGGTGGAAGTCATTCACTTTTGAAAGGGCGGAATGACTGCACTCCGCCGCTCTCGTTCTCCTGTTTGTCAGTTACTTTCTCAAGGCTCATTTTTTATCCCCCGTAGGTTTTTTTCTATGCTCCTCGGCGTCTTTCAGCGCCTTAAACGTCATCACATATACCTCTCGCGCGAAGTCTGTATTTGTAGGAATCAGCGGCGCGATGAAGTGCCAGCAGTCCATGAATGTAATATCACCCATTCCCGCGTTCCTCGCCGTAGCTGCAAAAATCGTTTTCGCTGACATTGCGTCTGTTACATGGCGAATATTTGTTGTGGCAAGTCAGTGTTCCCGGCTTCCCATACCTCTGTGTAAGTTCAGATGGAAGTGTGCTGTGCTTACAGTCCTTGCACCGTATCACTTCTTCAACATCCGCCGTTTTGGAAACCCCAATCTCGTCTATGATCTCTTGCCATTCATCATAGCGCTCTCTGTCCGTTCCATACACGTAATTTCTGTCGTAACGTCCAACCGGGCAAAGTTTCTTTTGCTTTTCTTCAATGATGGCAATCACCGCGTCAATGGACATGTATTCACTCATTCGTCACACCTCCCATATTTGTCTGATACTCCCCGTAGCTGCAAAAATCGTCCGGTGCAATCTCCATATCGCTGATGTCGCAGATGAGAAAACCGTTAGCGTTAATCGTCGCATCAACACGATACTTGCAGGCCCTGCACCGCACCACCTCCGCAACGTCGGCGGCGGGCACTTTTGCAAGTAGCGTTATTGCAACGAGTACGGCGCAATTCCCGCATAGCCCAATGTCCGAGCACGTTTTGCATTGCTCCGATTTTATGTATTTCAGCGCATCCTCGCGCTGGATATAATCAGCCATCATTTACCCTCCTGTTCCATGCCTCGACCGCTTCAAACCGGAATCCGTATTCACTCCCCGTCTGCGAAATATGGCATTTGGGGCAGGAACACAAATACCATTCTGTGAATCTGTTATGGTGGTTGGTTACGACAGCTTCCGCCCCGCAAAACGGACAAGGTTTCAATTCGGCCATCCTTCATTCTCCTTTTCACGTTCCATCCGTTTCTGTTCCATACGTGCCGGCCGATCGTCGCTTGCGACAGTCCATTTCCGACGTTCTGCCGATTTCGGGCGGCGCAGGAAATCAGCTCTGGCGTTCGAGGTATAGGCGGCTGGCATACCCAGCTTTTTCGGCTTAGCCATCTTTTGCTTCCTCCAATTCGATAACGAATGTGTTGAAATACCAGCGCGCTTCTTTGATCTCCCGGTCTGCAAGTTCAAGCGGCAAGGAACGAAGCGTCTCGCCTATCGAGCATTCCTCATAGATGCGTTTCTCATCTTTTACGCAGAGATTTACAGGCGAAAGCGGATTCTTCAATTCGTTGAACTTGAACTCACGAAGTTTCATCTTCCCTTATCTCCATCTTCTCGAAATCGTCCTGCACCTCCACGCCAGCCTCGTCCAGCAGGTCAGAAAGATCGGTGTCCACGCTGCTACCAATAAACTCGCCATTTTCGTCGTAGTGGTTGTACTCCGTGGTCGGCCGGGATTCTATCCCTGAAAACTCTTTTAAAAGTCTCAGATATTCGTCGTTATCGATGAGCTGAGCCTGATAGAGTTGTCTCAACTGCGCTTTGGTTATGCGCTTAGCCATCCTTCTTGCCCTCCATTGATTCCTGAACTTCGCTAAGATCGAACAAGGCAACCGTCCTTCCGCTCGGTGTCGGCTGATTTTCTGCAAACGCGGTAAGATGGATATTCCAGTGGTCTGGCTTGAAAGCGATGCCGTTTCGCATGAGAACAATGTCTGCATCGCCCCGGTATGGAAGCAGCACCACGCGCCCGTCCTTGTCAGCCTTAGCAAGTTCTTTCATGCGGTCGTGGCTGCTGTAGTGTTTAATCGCAGACTCCAAAAGGGGAAGTTCGCCGTACATCTTGAAAAAAAGCTCTGGTGCTCGCACGGTGTCCTCAAACTGCTTGAGCCGCTCCCACACTTTTTTCTGGTAGCACGCGCCATCCTCGCAGAAGCTTCCGCCCGGAACATTCCTACACTGCGAGATGTCGCAGAAGTTCCCTTCAAACGTCAACCTCTCCATCACTTTACCTCACTTTCAAAAGCTCTGTATGCTGCCACCTGTGGGTTTTCTGCCTTCACCAATGCTTTCATTTCGCAGGTTTTGCACTCAACGAGATACAACCGTTCCTCGCAGTAATACGCATAGAGCGGACTTTTGCAGAGCCTGCACGTCGCTCCAGTAGCCTTTCCGATGTAGTCACGACCGTTGCCGTCGGCGTTGTAAACCTGATGGCACAGCTTGTCAAAGTTCGATGTACCTTTCATCATTTCGCCTCTGGCGGGCAGGCGCTCGATCAGGTCGGCTGCGGCGGACAATAAGCGTTCTAGGCAATCCCCGTAACCAAAGTATTTGCAAGCTGCGCAGTCAATGCAGTCCTGGTCGCTGCAATACCGCAGCGACTGCACGATTTCCTTTTCTGTCATAAATGCCTTTACAATTTCCTCACTTGTCACGACGTTCTCCTTTCTCGCTGCTCCGGACGCGCTGGCAGTCCGGGCAAAATTTTCGATTCGTGCAGCTCCACACGCCGCCGCGAGGCACGTTGTTCCGGAGCTCGCAATAAACGTTGTAGCATGGGCTTAGTTTGCGCGGAGCAGGGGAGCGCGTTGGTTTTCGCTTGGGTGTCGGTTTCTCCGGCTTCGGCCGCGTCTCGCGCCATGCGTTGCGCGCGCATCCGCAAGACTGCGATTTCCCGCTGTTAAGCCGCCACGCCGCAACAACAGTTTCCCTGCCGCAATCGCACCGGCAGAGCCATAGCGCGTGACCATGCTGGTCACGGCCGGAAAATTCAAGCACATGCAGCTTCCCAAACTGCCTGTTTGTGAGATCAGTCCTGCGCATTGTGTTTCGCCTCCGGCAACGGCAACCAGCGCAGGATTTCCCCATCATCCGGCTCCTTAAACCAACCGAGATACCCACCATGCACATCGTCGGTCTCATATATTATGGAGCCATATTCGGAGATAAGGAGTAGGACCGGGCCGTCTGGGAAATCGCGGTCTGTACGCCACCCGAGTTGTTCTGGGCCTGACGGCGTTGGCTTAAGATCATCCGTAAGGCCAAGCAGATAGTCCGCCGAACACCGAAGCGCCTTGCACAGCTCCGGCACATGCTTTGCATCTGGGTCGAGGACGTCCGTGTTATAAAAAAACTCGTCGCCGAAGTCCCCGTTTGCGTATGCGCGGATTTTCCAGACGGACTTGTCCACAGAATAATTCGCAAAGGCGAGTTTTACATCGTCCGCGAGGCCGGCCGCGTCGATGGCCTTCACGAGCCGCGCGGCCTTGCACTGGATGGTCGCCCGGTAGACGCGCTGCTTATTCTCCTTCGAGTCCTCCTCTTTTCGCTTCTCATCGGCGTTTTTGTCGGTGCGGTACTGCTTTGCCTTGGAGCACATCTGATCGCAGACGTCATAGCAGCCACGCGCTTTCGCGCCATACTCGCAGTCCATGCAGCATTTCTCGCCCAGACACTGCCCGCACCACGAGTGGCAAAGCGCATCGTGCCGGAGCGTTGCGTCATCGCGGGAGCTCGGGCAGAGTTTGCGGTCGGGGCAGTGCAGACACGCACTCGGCCGCCATTTTGCACCGCCTTTGGCCAGCCCCCGCACCTGCTCAATTCCGGCAGATGTGGGAAATTCTTTCGTCCGGGCGAATGCGTCGCGCAGGCGCATCTGCAAGGCCACCTCGCACCGCGCAAGCTCCAAGGCCGTCGCGTCCGGGAGTTTGCCTGCCGCCCACTGCGTCTTGAAATCCTGAATCAGGTTCTCCTCGATCATGTGCAGGTTCGCAAGCTTTGTCTTACTGACGTTACAGGCTTCTGCCACATGGTCGCGCATCCGGCCGGGGAACTCCACGCCCTGTTCCTTGAGATCGTAGAGAAGCCGCTCGACGCGCTGCGCCGCCCGACTGATTTCGGCGCTGGTCAAAACGCGCGCGGTGGAGTTTGCCATAATCAGTTCAAGTTCTTCCATCGCCGCGCTGCGCGGGCTTCTTACAAAAACGGGAACCTTGCGCAGATCCTCTCGCCCTTCCGCGACGAGCGCCCGGACGGCGGCAGTGCGCCGGTGGCCGGAAATAAGGCGGTACTTGCCGTCCTCGGCCTCGGTTACGGTCGGCGGGTCCATAATGCCGGAAAGCGCGATGGAGTTTTTGAGATCTTCGAGCTTGTCTTCGTCGACCGCATAAAAGTTCGCGTCGTTTGCGATCAGATCGTCGATGTCCACTTGCAGCAGCTCACGCCCGGTGTCCGACTTGGACACCGCCTGCACCTGCTGGGCAAAAATACTCGATACGTCAAACGGCACTTGCAAGCCCTCCCTCCAAAAGCTCGCCCATCGTCACGGGCGGCTGAATGTACTCCTGCACAAATGCCCGATAGTCGTAGCCTGCCGCCGAACGTGGCGAGTAGACCGTGATGGGCTTGCGCTCAAAGGTCATCTCGTCAATTTTGTCGGTGCGGCGGATGGTCTGCTCGAAGACGGGAAGAATGCCGCACTGTCGGAGGCTCGCCTCCGCCTCAATCACGACCGGCGTGTTGCGCCACATGGTGATCAAAGCGCCCGCGATCTTGAGTGCCGGGTTAATTTTGTGCATATTGTCGATCTGCCGCGAGACGTTTGCAAGCCCACGCAGGCTGAACGCGTCTAGCTTGATCGGGATGATGACCTCGTCGGAGGCCAGAAGCGCCGCAGCGCTTGCCGCGTTGAACGCCGGCGGGCAGTCAAAGATCACGTAATCATACGCATCATCTTCGCGAATGGCGTCGCAGAAATCCTTGAGACAGGCGCCCTTGACGCGGTTTCCGATGGCAGACAGATCTAAGTCCATCAGCTGATCGGACGCGGGCAGCAGGTCGACCTTGTAGTCGGTCGCCCAGATATTCTCCGCGTAATACGGCTCGGCTTCTCCCAGCATCACCTCGGCGACGCCACAGAGGTTCTGCCCGGCAAGGCCGTAAAACTCGGTGGCGTTGCACTGGCTGTCGCAGTCAGCAAGCAGCACGCGCTTTTTGTGGTCGGCGGCCAGAATATAGGCCATGTTCACGCTCGTGACGGTCTTTCCGACACCGCCTTTGAGATTTAATATCGAGATTGCTTTCATATCGTCCTCCTAAAACGGCAGGGGCTCATTGCCCATAAGCTCTCTAAAGTCCTGCTGCTCGGCTGCCGGTGTCTGTTTTGGGGGAACATAGAGCTTTGAGCTCTCGCTGAAGGTCTGCAAGGAGCCCTCGAATTTGAGAACAAAGCTGTCACCGGCGATGCCTGTTTTGTTTTTCGCGACCGTGATAATGCGGTCGGAGTTGATCTGCTTCTGGTTTTCGCGGAACATCAGCAGGATCGCGTCCGCGTCCTGCTCGATCTGTCCGGAGCTGCGTAGGCTGTGCATGCTGGGCGGCGGGATTTTTCCGTTTTTACCGGGCGTCGGGCGTGACAGCTGGCTCAGCGCGACGATGGTCGGGCCGCCCTGCCTGCCGAACTGCTTGAGCGCAAGGCTGTTCGCGGAAACGCGGACAAAGTCCTGCTGCGCGTACTCGCTCCGGCCTGCGGCCTTTATGAGCTGCAAATAGTCGATGTAGATCACGTCGTAGTGCCGCGCCTGCGAATACAGGCGGATGTCCGCCGCCGTCATGCCGGCTGCCTCGATGATCTCCAGATTCCGGCCGGCAAAGTCGGCCGAAATCGCGGAAAGCGTGTCCCAATCGTTCGCGTTGAGCGCATTGAGCTGGATCTTGGCCAGCCCGATCTGCGCTGCGGCGCAGACCATCGCGTCGGTCAGTTTGCCGCAATCGGTTTCGAAGCTGAAAAAGCCGACGCGCTTTGTCTTTGCCTGCGCGCGGGCCAGTGCCAGCGCAAGCGTTGTTTTTCCGTCCGAAGGATACCCGCCTAAAATCACGAGATCACCGCGCACCGTGCGGAGGTAGTCGTTGAGCTTGGAGAACCGCCACGGCAGATAGTCAGGCTTTACAGCCGGGTCGTGCCGGCGGTAGAAATCGGCGAGGGCCTGCTCCATAGTCATGGCGCGGATACCGGGACGGTCAACCATCACGGCGTTGATCTGGTCGAGCTTCTCGCGGATGTCGTCCTCCGTCTCCGCGTCCATCATGGCTGCGGCCGCGTCTTGTAGCATCCGCAGCCGCGCTTTTTTGCGGAGGCGGAGCGCATACTCTCGGGCATTGGCCGCCGTCGGCGTGATTTCCATGAGCTGCGCGACGAGATCTGCATAGCCGCTGCCAATCTCGTTGACCACGATCACGGGATCGATTTTCTTGTTTGCGCGGAACAGCGCCGCGATAGCCTCGAAGATCGTGCGGTACTGGCCGGAAAAGTAATCCTCCTTGACCAGCTCCAGCACCGGCGCGACGCACCGACTGTCGATCAGCATCGAACCAAGCACGGACGCCTGCACGTCCATAAGCTCCTGGATCGGTACGCCCATCAGACCAACCTCAGACCGCTCAGGTCTACCGTCCCGTCGCTTTCGGCAGGTGTGGCCTCTCTCTGTGTAGTGACGCGCCGCTCGTCCGTCCAGCGCTGCTGGTTCAGGTACGTCGATGCGTGCGGGATTCCGATTCCGGCCATCCATTCCGGCGACGCCTTCTGTGCGGTCAAGGCCCGTCCGATCTCGACGATCAGTGCGTCATCCGGCCGCAGACGATCCCATGCGCGGATTGCAGCCTGTCTGCCCTCGCCGCGAGGGTAGAACTTCCAAAATCCCTCGAAGCGTTCCGGCTTCCATTCCGCTGCTGATTTTGCGCGTCGCCCCCCATGGGGGCTTTTAGGGGGTAATATATTATTATTTAATACATTACCCATCGATTTTTTTGCCGATAAGGGGTCGGTTTTTTTGCCGGTAAGCTTATCGGCATTTTTGCCGGTAAGGGGTGGCGCTTGCAGCACCTGATAGATGCTCCGTGTAGGGTGCCCGTCCTTCGGATCAGGGGCATACCGGACTTCAATGTGGCCGGCCTTTTCAAGCGCCTTGATAAGGCGGCTGACCGAATCCTCGGACAGTTTGTTTGGCCCGGCAAGCTGCGCATTGGTCGCGGTGCAGCACCCGCCCTCGCCGGTGTATCCGGTGAGAGTGGAGATCTGCCCGTACAGCAGTTTTGCATTTGCCGGGATGGTGTCATCGTAGAGCACCGTCGCCGGGATGACCGCCCAGAATGCCCGAAATTCTTCGCTCAATGTTTTTCACCTCCCGCCCTTGCATTTTGCGAAAACTGATGGTATACTAAATATGCTTTCATGATTCTGTCATGCAGAATCGCCCGAATCGTCCGGTTGTTCGCAGCAGCCGGGCGGTTCTTTTTATGCTCATTTTTCCGCATGGCTGGCACCCTCCGCATAGCGCAGCGTGTAGGCCGCGCCGACAATATCGTTCAGCTCGCGCACGATCTCGTTGTAGATCGGGCGCTCTTTTTCGTCTATCAGGCCGTCCTCGGCGATCTGTAAAAGCTGCCTGTCCCGGTTCTGGTCGGCAAACCGAATGATTCGATTCACCAGCCGGATCACAGCCAGCGGCAGCGGCTGGCGCTCGGTATCGGGCAGCACGCCCAGGCAGTCCGATGTCTGGCGCAGATGCTTGTACGCATACCAAGACTCGCCGCACAGATCCACCATCAGGCATACGTGGTAGTTTGAGGGGATGCGGATGTTGCGCTCCCAGCCCTTGACCGTGTCCACCGACACGTGAAGCGCCTCGGCCCATTGCTCCTGGCTGAAATGGGCAGCTTTTCTACATGCGCTGCATATGTTCGTGTATTCTTGTTCCATGGTATTCCCTCCCGTTTTTTGGGATAATAGCTTAGGTGGTTTGCGGCAGTCCGTTCAGCTCCCGCCAGCGCCGGATGATCTCCATGTCCTCCGGGTCCGTCACAAAGATCTCTCGCTCCTGCATGTTGTTCCCTCCTATCCCGATGCGGTAAAATCGCCCTCGACATAAAAATCAACTCCCGGGAACATCGCGCGCACAAGACGCAGTTTGAGTTCTGTTGCAGCCATGCGCTTCTGGTCGTCCGTCAGCTCCTCGAAGCGGATCAGGCGGCCGTCGGAGCCATGGACATAGCTTTCCGTGCGGATTACCGGCTTTTTCTTCTGCATGCGCGGCGCCTCCTTCCTGTTCGCATTTTATGCCGCCGGCTGTGTTGTTGTTCGCGTGTTCAAATAATACCGAGAATGCCCAAAATTCGGACGGTGCAGATCACCAGCGTGATGGTGCAAACGATCAGGCGAAAAAGGAACCGCCTGTTCTCTCGTTCTTCCTTGCTTTGCATCACTTTGCCTCCTCTCCGTTGTAAAGCTCGTCGATCGAGCAGCTCAGCGCCTTGGCCAGCGCCGGCAGCTGCGCGGCGCGCGGGTATGCTGAGCCGGACTCCCACTTCGCGATGCTGCTTCGTTCTACGCCGAGAATATCCGCAAGCTCGCGCTGGGTCATCTTCGCGCGTTCACGCAAATAAGCTAGATTTTTCGTACCTATCCCTCCCTTGTATCATCTGTATCATCAGTTTTTGGCGGATTCTCTGGCAAGCGAAGAAACTGACTGATGCCTGTAAGGTCGACTGCCTTCGGAGAAATTTCCATGCGCACCTCGCACGGCTTGTGGAGTTTCTCCAAGGCGGCGACACGCCGCTCAAGTCGGCGAAGCTTTTGCCCCTGATTCATTTCCGTTGCCCTCCTTTCTGTGCATATAAGCCACATGCTGTGTGGGTGATATTCACATTCTTCTTATAACACACATATGGCACATTTGTCAATAGTAATGTGCAAAAAATTCACTATTGAAACGTTCACTATTTTCACATATACTTGAATTAGGTGATTCCAATGAATAATTTCAAAAGGTTTCGTGAGCTAAACGGCGAGTCGCAACAAGCGGTTGCTGATTTTCTTGGCATTGATCGCTCAACATACACGAAGTATGAAACTGAGCAAAAGGCACCTCCATACTCCAAGATTGAGCGATTAGCGCAGCATTGGGGCACGACCGTCGCTACGCTAATGGGCACAGATGAGGGAACAAAAAACCTCACCGGGATTCCCGATGAGGTTTACGATATTGCACAAAAGGTCATGAGTCTGCCGCCTGCGGCGCAGACGGAAGCGCTTGCGTATCTCGATTTCCTAAAGCAGCGATATACGCGGAAAAAAGATTGAGTTCTTCGGGGGATAGCGTCAACAAATCGTTTATCAGCTCGTCAAACATCTCGCGCTTCCTTTCTCTGTGTTGTTTTCATTTTAGAATGTATGTTTTGAAATATCAATAGCAAACCTTTACAAAATTCTCAGTGTTATTTTTACGTAAGGCGAGTGATGCAGTGTGAACTACAGCAAGAACATAGATAGCTACGGCTCAGAGTTTTGGAGTTTCAACGCCGCTGGGGTCAGTTACCCGAACAAAGATGGAACTTTACGGCAAGACATAATTGGCGCCTTGAACTGCGGCTCCCACTATAACTGTCGCATTGACGAATATCTGTATCAGGAAGAAAAAGCTTACTACATTGTTATTGACGGCAAGATAGTCGGGAACGTGCCGCGAAACATCGCAAAAGAGTTCGCAGCCAAATCGGCCGCTGGATATATAATGGAAATCACCGCCGCTGGGATTCACGGAGGCCCCAGCGCAGATTTTGACGATGACGATGATGACGGCGAGCCGCGATACTACGGTGTGCATCTGACGGTAAAACTAACCAGCCCAACCGAGCAGAAAATTAAGAGTATCACTGAAACTGATGGCGTATATGCCGTGGGCGAGCCGGAACGACACAGCAGTGTTCGTGACGAGCCAATTGACGAGCACATTGAAAGCCTCGAAAGCAACAGCCCAATCGAGCAAAAAATTAAGAGTAGCACTGAAACTGATCGCGTATATGCGGTGGGCGAGCCAGAACGACACGACAGTGTTCATGGCGAGCGAACTGATAAGTATATTGAAAGCCCCGAAAGCAACAGACCGCCGAAAAAAAACAAAAAACGGCTTAGCTTTCTCGGGACAGTTGCGATTCTGTTACTTGCGTTTATGGTGCTGACAGGTATCTCGAACGCACTGGCAAAGGCGCTGCATACAACAAAACACCCTACCGGCGAGCGGCTGAACATAAACAACGTTGAAAAGTATGCTCCGGATCTTAATGATAAACAGGAAGATCAGACTGCGCCAGCTGCGGCGGAAGCGTCGGACGGCGAAGAATATTACACCGAAGAAGAACAGGCCGCTGCCGCAGCGGCGTATTACGCGAGCATTGGAGGGAATCCATATCTGCAAGACGATGCAGAAGCAGATATGGCTGAGGAACCGACCGAAGAATCGTACACATATATTCTGAACACAAACACGAAAGTGTTCCATCGGCAAAACTGCTCATCCGCAAAGCGGATCAAAGATAGCAGCCGCTCATCAGCGACTGGAACACGTGACGAAATAATTGGAAAGGGATATAGCCCGTGCGGCATATGCAAGCCGTAGCGGTGCCCGACTTGGACACCGAGGGCACGCCGCGGATACGATGATCGCACATAGAGTTGCCCCGTATCGGCGTGCCGGCGTCGACACGGGGCGTTTCTGTGCGGCAGGCGATTGGGAGCGCCCGTGCTTCTACCTTACGCCGCGGGTAATGGTTAAGTCCACTACCTATCATGGTTTTTTTCGGGGAATGATGGTTTTCGCAAAATTAACGGAGGTGCATAATCGTGGAACGCATGTTGTGGGAGATCTGCCGCGATGCAAAAGCGGAACAGCGGCTGACGTATCAGCAGATTGCCGATGCTGCCGGATTATCGGTAAACGCAGTAAGCCAGTATTTGCGAGGTGAGACAAAGAGCCCGTCCGTGTACACCGTGGGGCCGATCTGTGCGGCAATCGGCGTATCCATGAACGACTATTTCAGGATAGGGGAGAACACGTCGGAGAGTTTCTTGGCTCGCACGGAGGCTCTCCGGCTCGAAAATGCAAGTCTACGCACGCAGCGTGAGCATATGAAAAAATCATTGCGGATGCATCGCATTACAACCTTCATCTTGCTTGGCATTGTGGCCGTCTGCGTGCTGGCGCTGCTGGTGGACGTCCTGAACCCCGCCATCGGCTGGGTGCGCGCATGATGGAGGCTGATATGCAAGCACAGACACAGCGCGTCGCGGCGGCTTACATCCGCGTGTCGACGGACGACCAGACGGACCTTTCTCCGGAGTCGCAGTTTGAGAAGATCCGCGAGTATGCCGCAAAAAACAACTTGATCCTGCTCTCGGAGTACATTTTTCGAGATGATGGCATATCCGGCAGAGCGGCAGAAAAACGGCCGGGATTCCAACGGATGATCGCAGCGGCCAAAGACGCCGCGCATCCATTCGACGTGGTGATCGTTTGGAAGTATTCTCGTTTTGCGCGCAACCAGGAGGAATCAATATTTTACAAATCCGTGCTGCGCTCAAAATGCAATGTGGATGTGGTATCGGTTTCGGAGCCATTGGTTGCCGGGCCTTTCGGCAGCCTGATCGAGCGCATAATAGAGTGGATGGATGAGTTCTACTCGATCCGCCTCTCCGAAGAAGTGAAGCGATCGATGACGGTAAATGCGCAGAAGGGGAGGCTTCAGGCGACGCCGTCCTTTGGCTACTGCGTGAAGGATCACATGCTTGAGATCGTTCCGGAGGAGGCGGAGATCGTGCAGGAGATCTTCCGCCGTTTTGTCGCGGGCGACGCCATGTATGGAATAGCAATGGATGTAAACGCACGAGGTGTGCGGACGCACCGGGGAAACCCATTTGAGAACCGCACAGTAGACTATATCCTGAACAACCCAACATACATAGGCAAGCTCCGGTGGACGCCGACCGGGAAAACGCGCCGAAATTTTAAAAATCAGGACAGCGTCATCGCGGATGGCGCGCACACACCAATCATCGACATGCAAATGTGGGAGGCCGCACAAGAGCGGATCGCGGAGCTAAAGCGTACATACAAGCGCTACAGCAAGCCGGCTGGAGATCGTAAGCACTGGCTTTGCGGGATTGTTCGTTGTCCGGGCTGCGGAGGGACGCTCGTGTACACCGCGCCGCATTACATGCAGTGCAACAACCGGCTAAAGGGCCGATGCGCCAGCTCACAGCATATCGCAGTCGAGCTGCTGGAAGAAGCTTTTTTGCAGCAGCTTCAGCATGATTTCACGTTCGCCGAGGCGATGGCGTACACGGCCAACTATACACACAATGATCACGTTGCGGCGGCGCTTGCGCAAAAGCGCTCGAAAATCACAAGCCGCATGGCGCGGCTGAGGGAAGCGTATCTGGATGGCATCGAGTCGCTGCCAGAATATAAAGCATCCTTGCAAAAATTCCAGGAGCAGCTGTCGGAAATCGACGAAGAAATCAAAAAAGCGGCAGAAACGCCCGAAGGCGTTTCCACCGAATCTATGCGTGAAGCCATAGCCTCCGTGCTCCGGACGCTGCGCGCGCCGGACGCAACTGTTCCGCAGAAATATGCTGCGGCACAAGCCATCATCGACAAATGCTATTTTGATAAATCAAAAATGCTGCTGACGATTTCATACAATTTCAGCGTTTGATTTTTATCCCCGAAATCTTAGTAAGATGGAGTCCGGCCCTCCTTACTCCATCTTACTAAGATTATTTCTTACGCACGATCCCCCTATAATACGCGCACAGTTTTGCCTCCGGACCGGGGCCGTCCTTGTCCATCAGAAACGCCTCTGCCAGGGCTGCGTAGAACTCCGGGCGGTTCACGCCGAAGTCCACGGCGACGCCGTAGTAATCGGAGTACATCATGTTCATCGCCACGCCCCACGCCCAGCGGGGAACATCACGCCCAATGCCGCGCGCATCCGCAACTGCGGAAGTCTGTTCCATCGACCAATGCGGCCCAGTCGAGCCGTCGGCATTCTGCATATGCTCGGCCCAGTGTATGGCCGTTTCTCGGTCAAACGCTGCCGCATCCGGCTCGTCTGCGCGGCAGTCCAGCTTTTCCAGCCTGCGGATCGTCTTCGCGTACAGGCCGACTTCCTCCGCGCTGCCCAGCGTCACAGGTTTCTCCATGGACTCGTGCAGTTTCGTGTAAAGTTTTTCGACATATTCTTTCATCGTGTCATGCCTCCTGGATATACCGGTAGAGTTTATCGACGTCATTCTGGTCAAACCGCATATCTCCCAGCAGCGGGACGGATACGGTCAGTTTGTTCTCAAAGCGTGGCCGAGCCGCGTTATAGAGCTTGTCGAGGTCAATGTTCCCGGCGTCGTCGAAGATCTGCATCATCTTTACCGTCGGATTTTCGCGCAGCGCGAGGATCTTCTCGCGGCTGCCCTCCATGATGAGGGCTAGCATGATCCCGGCCCCGATGCCCTTGTCGGTCGGCAGATGCGGAATGATCTCGCTGTCCGCAAACCGCATCGCGCCGCGCATGGCCTGATCGATCGTTACCATAAGGATACCTCCATATTATTTTTGGGGCGGCGCTTGCCGCCCCTTTGGCTTACTTGTTGCAGCACCCGCACTTCGGGAGCGGATTGTAGAGCGTCTGCGTCGTGGTCGCGGTGCCGGTGGTGACGTCTGCAACCTGCTTCGGGTAAAAGGTCGCGTTGGCATAGGTCACGATGGCGTTGTCGCCGCAGCAGCGTCGCTCCGCCTCCATCTCGATCTCGCGGTGCAGTTCGTCCTTGACGGACGCGATGTCCTGCCGTGCCAGCACGAAACTGTCCTCCGTGCGCTGGTTGTGTACAGCCTGATCGCACAAGGATTTCCGCACGTCCTTTAGCTGTCCGTCGATGTATGTGTACATCTCCAGCATCTTCTGATCGTTGTAGGTGTTCGCTTTGAGCAGTGCGATCTCGCTGTCCTTCTGCGCAAGCTGGTTTTCTCTGTCCAGTTCATAGCGCGTCACCGGCGTGTTTTCGCTGCACACTGCGCCGGCAGCCATCGCCGCTGGGGCCATGCCCCAACCGCCGAGCAGATTGCCCAGCCCACCTCCGAGCACGCCGAGACCAGTGCCGATCGCGCCGAGCGTAACACCGAGGTTGCCCTTGCCATTGCTTGCGTATTCCATAAATAGTTCCTCCGAATCAAAAAAGTAAGCTGGCCAGCTCCTATCCTCATTATGCGCCAGCCGGAAAATCTAAGGGATGCATTTGTGTGCGTTTGTGCTGTATTTGTGTGCGATTCCGATAAGTTATATTTCCGTGTCGTTCCATGTCGTAAAAAAAGTTTCGATTCCGCTTGATTTTCATCTACAACATGCTATACTAAGGGTGCAGAGAGATCTGCATATATAAAGTGACGAACACTGCCTGTTCATCACCGCCCATCAAAGCGGAAAACCCTTGCCGTTAAGTAGGGAATGAAAAAAGCGGAAAACCCTTGCCGTTAAGTAGGGAATGAAAAAAGCGGAAAACCCTTGCCGTTAAGTAGGGAATGAAAAAATTGCATGGGCAATCAAAAGCGGGACGGCGTACACTGTCCCGCTTTTACTTTGCGAGAAAGGTCGAAGCATGGAAAAACTGAGCATTTACAGAATATCTGATAAATACATACATTTTTTGCACTCACGTGACAAACGTGTCCAGTTTAACAAGGACGCAAGAAGACCGTATGTCGGCGTCGTTTTGCTTGTCGGAGAATATCGATATTTTGTTCCAATGGAGTCTCCGAAGCCAAACCATGTTAGAATTAAGCCTGGAATTCACATATTCAAATTAGACGACGGAAAACTCGGTATTCTTGGTTTCAACAACATGGTTCCCGTCCCTGATTGTGCCCTTATTAGATTTGATATTGATGACGAGACGGACGCCCAATACCGCGCACTTCTATATAACCAGCTTGTCGAGATTGATCGCAACCGTGCTTCTATTTTCCAGAGATCCGCGAAAACGTATTTTGAGGTTGTCAACAAGAAAAACACATTTCTCTGTAATATCTCATGCGACTTTAAGACGCTCGAACGTGCCAGCAAGAGATATGATCCAAATTACATATGGAAGAACGCGAAGCCCGAGGCATAATGCCCCGGGCTTTTGCTATACGATATTCAGCCTTTTGGCCGTCCTGCGCGCCTCGTTTATGCCGTGTACAAGTCTCCGCGAGATCGTAGACCGGTCCATGTGCATCTCCGCCGCGATCTCGATCTGCGGCAGCCTGTCCATGACGTACATCCGCATGATCTGCCGATCTTCCCGGCCAAGCATCGCCTGCCCAAGGACGCGCTCCCAATCGCCCGCCAGTAAGGTTTGCAGCTCCACTGGTAGATTTACGCGCCCTCTTGCCATTCGCGCCTCCTTTCGGCGCGCAGGACGGCGCAGGCTTACTTCGTGCTCAGCACGGCGATATTGCCCTTATTGCTGACTTTCAGACCCAGCGCGGCGGCAATGTCGCGCACCTTGACATAGTTTGTGCCGTTTTTCAGGATGCGCTCCACGGCGACCTCTTTGCCGTCCACGATCATTTTCGACTTTTCAACCACTTCATCATCGATCCTTTCCTTGAATCTCGCCCACTGCACGTTGCCGGACGTGTTATAGTGGGTGTTAATATCGTCCCCGACAAACGGCCTCGGGCACATCTTTCCCGACACGTCGTAGTGCCGGATGACGTTCTCGGCGGGGATGTTGTACTGCTTCATGAGCCGCCGGATGAGCCACAGTGCGTTTTCCAGCGCCAGCTCGTCAAAATACCAGTCCGTGTCATACGCGCCGAGACTCGCCTTGTTGACCTTCCTCGGGCGCACCTCCACGCCGATGGAATTCCAGTTGCGGCATTCCGGGTGCTTCTGTCCGTCGCCGCAGTGCCACGCAATGTCGGACTCCTTCACACATCGGTAGATGGTGTTGCCCTCGTCAACGGCATAGTGCGCGCTGGCTCTGGCCTGCGGATTCTTGAACCACTCGGCCACGCTGGCAGCCGTGCCGAGCGCGCCGAAATAATGTACAACGATAAACTTCGGGCAGCAACCGCCCTTGCTGTGGTTGCAGCTCGTCAGAGCGTCCTTAATTACCGGCATCTCCCGCACCGTCCTTTCCGTCTACCGCATCCTGCATCTTCTGGCTCTGCGTTCCGAAGTAGAACGCGATGATGACCGCGTAGATGGTCATGAAGTCCTGCGAGATCTTGCCCACGACCGCCATGTATGCGAACACGCCCGTCAGCACCAGCGTCACCAGCGACTTCACGCTCAGCAGATTCCCCAGCCGTTTCTTGATATTATCCATAATCAGTCCTCCACTTTGATTGCGCGGTTTTCGAACTTTTTATAAGCATCGAGATACAACTCCTGCTTGTCGCCGTTGAGCGTAAGCTCATAATACATGCCGTCAAACAGTGTCGTACTTGCGAGCGCCTTCCAATTCTGGAGTGTCTTGCAGTACCACGTGACATAAACGTCATCAGTGGTGATCTGTTTGCCGTCGCTCTTGTCGAGGTGCTCGTTGGTGTAATCTGCCACCAGCTTTTTCACCAGTTCAAAAAATTTCTTTTCAGTCATTCGTATGTCCCTCCATCTTCTTTGTCGTTCGGTTTTGCAAATACACGTTTTACAAGCAGGAGCAGCAGCTCCCCGCCGAAGGCCGCGCCCGCGAACACCAGCACGTCCGAAAGGTCGCACGTCCGGTCGAGCAGCAGCGCCGCCGTCTTGACGACCATCGCCCACGCGAGCGCCGCCGTCAGCGCCCAGAGGCAGTAGTATACCAGCTCCCGCGCCATCTTGCCCTTGGTCACGCGCGACTTCTTCACGATCTTCGGCATTTCATCCACCCACCCCCAGTTTCGCCAGCGCAAAGCCGATCAGCCCCGCGATGAGCGCGGTAATGACGCCCTTCACGACCGCCTCCCAGCGGCTTCCCGGCAGCGCCTTGAGGCTTTTCACGTCGGCCTTGATCTCGTTCACGTTTTCCTCGATCGTCTCCTGCTTGGTGGCCAGAACCTCCACCGAGGTCGCCAGCTGATGCAGCGCCCTGTTGTCTGCCTCCAGCTCGTCGATCCTGTGCGAGTTGCTCTTGCATCGCGCCTCCACGGAGGCGATCTGCGCCTGAATCCCGTCTTCCATTTTGTGCTCCTTTCTCGCGGGCATTGCCCGTCATGTGATTTCTTCGTCCAGTGTTACGATCAGATCCGCGCCCTTGCCCTTGGCTGACACACGGAAATACTTCGCCCCCTTCGGCGGTGCAACATTCTCGTCCGTAGAAAATGCCGCAGCGGCGTTCGGGTCCTCCACCTTGGTCGGGAAATAGATGCTGTTCCCGAGCTGATTGTAGCCAAGTACGTTTCCTTTCAGCGAAAAGTCGGCATTGTACCACGCCAGCCTTGCGCCATATTCGTTCCATGCAATACCGTCACCGCCAATGCGATAAATATGAACCGCGCCGCCGTCAAACGGGATAAAGCCGGTGGTCGTGAAGTGGCTGCTTGCCGACAATACGCCGCTGGAGCTGAGCATCTGCCCATCCGTATACGGCGCAGAGGCCCCGCTCGTGTCCACAGCGATCGGGACAAGGTTGTGATACGACACCACCTTTGTAGCCTTTGCCGTAATGACCACGTCGCCTGTAACCGCCGCTATACTGATTACACCAGTGTTGGCGTTGTAGGCTGTGGCCGTAATATCCGTGCCGCCCATCGTGACCGAGACCGTCTCCATCGTGTAGCCGCTCACCGCCGAAAGCGCCGCCGTATATTCCGTGCCGTCCTCGGCAGCGACTGCGTCATTGCTCGTCGTCACATGCGTCAGCGTGTTCGTGATGCTGTGATAGACCGTTGCCGCGTACCCGATGGTTCTGTCCGTTCCTGCGCCGTAGCAGAACGAATAGATCACCTGCTCAGACGGATTGATGACGTTAATGTTGAACGCCGTGTCTTTGCCCGTCCCTGCCGTCTTGTCATATGCCACAGGATCACCGAATGAGATTCCGTACATGGTGACGACGCCGGAGTTGTTGCGGTAAAAGCAGGCGTTCGGCGTGCACATCCGCCATGCGTCAAACTGTGTGCCTTTTCCGTTTTCCACGCTGTGGAGCTTTCCGAACTGGAAGCAGTGATTGTGCCCGTGGACATTTGCGATGAACTTCGCCGCATTTTTCCCCTGAAAATTGATCCGTTCTCCGCCGACAACGGCTACTTCTCCATTCACATATGCCTTTACGATGTTTCCCGCGGGATACGCGCCGCCCAGATCGAGCGGATAGTGTGCCAGCACGAGGATGCCCCACTTGGCGGCATCGGCCTTGCTGCCCACATCGCTCAGCGTCTCCGCAAACCACATCAGCTGCGCATCGGAGAAGATTTTCGGAGCACTTGCGCCTCCCGTCGTCTCGCCCTCGCATGCGTTCAGACAGATCACGCGCAGCTTTCTGTCCGGAAAGTCCCGATAGCAGTAGCCGTATTCCGCGCTTCCGTAGACAGCGCCCTCGTTGTATTTCCCGATGTTGTTTTTCAGGAATGCCGCGCCGACAAGCGTGCTGTACTCTCCGGTGTCGTGGTTTCCGACCGTTCGGAACTGCGGCACATCGCGCCATGCCTCACCGAGCCAGCCGTTGATCTCGTCAAACTGTGCCTGCATCAGTTCGGTCGTGGTCTTTGCGTTTCCGAACGTCACATCGCCGAGCATACACGCAAAATCGAGCCTCGGCAGGCTGTACGCCAGCACCTTGAGCGCCATGCAGGCGTGCAGATTTCCGGCGTTGATGTTCGTCTGCCAGCCGTCCGTCTGCGGCCCGGTGTGGTGAAAGTCGGAGACCGCCGCAAATACGATGCTGTCGTCTTTCAAGACACGCCTGACCTTCTCCGCCACCGAAAGCGCCTCCGCCTTCACATAGTCCGGAATCTCCGCGTGCTGTATGCCTTCTGCGGCGGCGGTTTCCACACGCACGACCTTGCCGCCGACCACAAGAGGCTTGCCGTCTTTGTAAACCGTTTTAAGCATCGCCCACCTCCACTCCATAACGCTTGAGCATCGCGGCAACAGCCGCATTTCTAAGCAGCTTCTTCCGCTGTCCCTGATTCAGCGCATCCACGATGGTTTGAAGCGCGTTTTTGATTTCCGCGTTATGCGCCACAACGCGATCCATCAACTCGCTCATTCCGTCACCCCCGTTATCAGCGCCTCGATTGCCTCGCGCAGCTCGGCGTTATCCTGCTCCAGCGCGGCAATGCGTTCCTCGGGCGATGGTTCAGGCGCGGGCATTTCGGGCGGCGAAACTTGCATCTCTTTAATCTCCTCTGCCGTCAATTCGCGATATACTCCGTTTTCACATATTTTCACATCATTCCCTCCCGTAAAATTTTAACGATGTGCCAGCCTTAAAAACTCCGCTTTTGCCATTCGACCACGGCGCAATCGCAAAAACAGTTAACGGATTTCCAATGCCTTGAAATGCAATTACCGAGTCATTGCGTAAAGACGAGGCTCCGAAAAATGGTGTGTTATAGTCCATTATTGTGTTGTACGGATTGTGTTGCGTTCGACAAAAAACGCATTCCGGAAGCACTTCAATGTACGATGCAAGGCGTTCTGCTTCAGTTTCAGCAGCGTTGAGAACTCCCCCAAGGCTAAGTGTGGGATTTCCGTATCCGATTTTACCGTTTAACGATAGCGTCAGGGTTTTGTTTACTGTGTCGCACTTTACCTCCCCAAAAATCGCCAGCTCACGAATCGAAAACGAGTCGCCCGCCGAGGTTTTATCGATTTTAATAATCGCAGAATCCTCCGCAAGTGTGATGTCCGCCAGCAACGCCCAATCGCTCGACACCACAGGGCTTCCACCGCCCCCCGCCATATCCACCGGCTCCCACTTGGTCGGCTTGCCGTTGGTGTCCACCGCCGTGATTTTGGCGATTTGGCCGATTTGTGCGCCGGTGATGCCGAGAGATACAGGCTCGTCGCCAAGCTCCGCCTGTACACCGCCTGCAACAACTGCCTCTGCGATCTCCGACTTGTCCGCAGTCGTCAGCGTGTAGCTGTCGCCCTTCGGCCCTTGTGCGCCGTTCATCACGTTTGCGGACGTCGTGCCGGTCTTGTCCTTGATGATGATCTTCGCGCCGCCATTGATCGGCGTGACCGTCGCCTCCGGGCTGTAGCCGTCTTTACCGGCTGCTCCGTCAGCGCCCTTCTCGCCGGGATCGCCCTTTTCACCGCGAGACGGTTTCTGCGTGTCGATGTCGCCGAGATACCAGTTCCCGTTTGCACCGATGGTCGGCGTGAGTCCGTCCTTTCCGGCGGGGCCGGTCGCTCCATCCTTTCCGGGGTCGCCCTTCAAGCCTTGGATGCCCTGCGGGCCTGTATCACCCTTAAGCTCGCTCACGGCAATCAGGTTTTCCCACGTAACGCCGTCGTTGGAATACTGGATGTACCCGCCGGACACACGCATTTCAATCGTGCCGCCGCCAGAGCCGCCGCCCGTGCGTGCCGCCTCGTTGATCGCGGCAACAAGGTTTTCCTTCGCCTTGGTAGTCAGTTTGGACAGGTCGCCGATTTGAGCCTGTATCGCCTCGAACCATGCCTTGCTCGGCGCGTCGGGTGGCGCGTCGCCCGCAAGCAGAGACGGCGCGCACACCGTGTCGTAGACGCAGGACTTCGCGAGCGTGCCGCCAACGCGCCACTGGAGCTGCGCCTTGCCGTAGCCGGAGCACTCGGTGTCTGATGCGCTGACGGTCCAGAACGCCGTCATGCCGTCCACAGACAGCGGCACAGGGTATGCGGCAGCGTCCATGCTGGAGATTGGCCGCCGGACAAGCAGAGCAGGCACGCCACCCGGCCAGTGCGCCTCGAACTCTTGCAGGTCGAAGGCGACACGCAGCGCGTTTTCCTCGCCGGCATGGCGAAGGAAAATGGGCTCGCGCAAATTTGCATTGATTGTGATCATAAACTATGCCCTCCATCGGTGTCCGACTTGGACACCGTCACTTCGGATTCCCAAATGCAAACGCCACGACCCAGCTGCCGGAGCAGCGGAGACACACGACGCGGTTTCCCTTTGCAAAGGTGAGGCCGGTGTTGCATTTGTAGTGTTTTGCCGTAGCCTCAGCCTGTCCGTCAAAAATCAGGCTGAGGCCGTCCGTGTATTTTTCCGCGACAGTCGCAAGGCAAAGGCTGTCCTCAGACTGCGCCGCGCGTGGCCGATACTCTGTCATGCCATCCAGCATCAGGCGATCACCGCCCTTCTGGCCGTGTGCTCCATCAGCTCACCGGCAGCAAGCGTCAGCGACCATGCCGTCTCCTCGTAGATCCCGCCGATATCTGCATCATCAATGGAGATCACATCGCCGACTCCATGGCCGCCCTCGGCAAGGCCGGAAAACGTTATGGTCTTCGTGGCGAACATCGACTCATTGCGGAGTTTGTTCACAAGCGCCTGAAGCTCCGCCTGACTCGCGATGTTTTTCACGGTCGAAACGTCTACAATGCGCATTTTGCGCTTGAACGTAGACGTACTGGAGGTAGGGGAGTCGTTGACTGCCGTTGCAGTCATCGGCGCCGGAAGATCCGGGTTTGAGCAGATCCGCACGAACACGTTCGGCCGGTCGAACAGGTCGAACGCCTGCGTCCGCTCGTCGGCCATCGGCAGCATTCGCACGTCTCGGCTGCTGTAAGCGTGATCGATGCGGCTGCTGTTCGGCTCGCGGTACGGTTCCAGGCGGCAGACGCCGCGCGCGTCGAACCAAACGGGATTGTAGTTGATCTCTGCCAGCAGATCGTTGCAGATCGCCAAATAATCCGTTCCGGCCTGCCAGTCCTCGCGGTCGGTCGCGAGGACGGCGTCAGACGGAGAGGCGAGGATCAGCGTGATCCCTGCCTCCGTCAGCAGCTGCTGCACCGCCGTCAGATACGGTGTGCCGGCCGAAAAGTGGCGGATGTTCTCCGTCCGGCTCTGCTGCACGCGCCAGCAGCGATCATATGCCTCAATGCGCCAGAGTTTCCCGAACTCTGTGAGCGAATCGTCAATGGTCGTCACCTGGAAGACGCCCAGCGGCATTTCTACGCCGTTTACGATCATCACGGGCTGGAGCTCGTCTGACAGCAGATCGGCCTTCTCGGACGGGCAGAGCGTCGCGGACAGGCTGCCCTTGATCTCTGCGTCCTTGTCAACATAAATGTTGGGCGGGGAGTCGGTCGGCCACGTCATTTGCGTCAGCTGCGCGCCATTGCGCAGGACGTTCATCCGGAACGAAACATCACGCATCAATGCGGATCGCCTCCTCCCAGTCCGCCTGATCGACGGAGAATGTGTACACGCTGTAAAAACCGCCGTCTGTGCGCTCCGTGAGCTGTGCCAGGCATCCGGTTACCATGCGCCCCTCCGGCGTGCGGACGGTAACAAGGTGGCCGAGCATGGCCTCCAGCGCCGCGCAGTCCTCCTGCGTGTAAAACGCGCAGGCGACCGAGATGCTTTGCGCCATGTGCTCGCTGCGCTCGATCACCGGGTAAGCTCGCCCGGCGAGCTGGACGGCTTGGACTTCCTGCTTTCGCGTCCGCGACGTCGTCCGATGCGCGCTTTCCGAGTAGGGGAGCGGCAGGATCGTGCCGGTATCCATGTCGGACAGCATGATGTACTGCACCGCGATGGTTGCGGCGACCTCCGGGGACAGACCATAATTCGCGCTGCTGCCGTAGCAGCCACGCACCTGATACCGCACGGCACCGACGCTGGAGGCGTCCGTGAAGATGCGCTCCGTTGTGCGGCCGATGAGCCGCCCGTCGCGGTAGATCAGGAAGAAATCATAGCTTCCCGTGGTCTGCCAGGTCAGCCGCGCCGCGTCCTCGGCTTCGACCGTCAAAGAGATTGCAGCGCCCGGGACGTTCACGACCTGAAGCGCGGCTTCTCCCCACGGCGACCACAGCCCGTATTCGTTCTGCACGCGCACGCGCACAGTGTATGCTCCGTCGGGAAGATACGTCGGGCACGTCCACGTTTTCTCGGTGCCATAGTACACGCTGCTGACGGGCTGATCTGCAAGCTCGACCTGGTAGGCCAGCTGCTCGGCAGATTGCCAGCCAACGACTGGGCGCGGCGTCTGAGCGCGGACGGACACGATAGGCGCGGCAGGTGCGCCAACGCATATAAACTCGGCCGGTTCACTCCATGCTCCGGCGGCGTTGTCGGTGTTGTATGTACGCACGCGCCAGTATTTCGTGCCGCTCCCGAGCGTGTTCGGAGGGACAGTGTATGTCGTTTCAGCTCCGGTCACGGTTGCGAGCGCACTCCATGTCTGCTTATCTGTTGATAATTGCAGCTCGGCCTTTGTCTGCGCTGTTCCGGTAGATATAATGTGCGTCCAAGTGAAGGTAATCGGTGCCGTTGCGTCAACGATCTCTCCGTTCGGAGAATTTGCATTTGCCGCGGAGGTTGCGTCTGCTGTCGATAACGTTTTCCAGTCCGATGTCGTTGTTTTGCCGCTGTTCGCGGTAACAATGATTCGCCACTGGATACTCGTTCCCGTAAAAGTTCCTGCCGGGACGGTAAAACTGCTTGTGTTTCCAGAGATACTGCTTGAATGAATCGTTCCGTTAGGACCTGTGCGCCACTGAAACGTTGCGGAACTTTGGACGAGCATCGGAACACATGAGTATGGTGCTTCGACCCCCCACGTGAAAAGGACGTCTTGAGATTTGTCAATCGCTCCGGCATTGGGTGACATTTTAATTATGTTCAGCGCATCCGCTGTTGCAGATTCATCAACTATTATCTCAATATATGGCCTGTTTTGACCAGCAGTTGCAACTGAAAGATTCTCGAATTTACTTGAGGCTGGTTTCATGCCGGATATCTCTATGCCATACATTGCAGCAAATGGAATACTTTCAGGTTTCCCACCCTCACCACTCGCCATCCATTTGGGCAAGGATCTGTAGTATGCCGAGCTGCCAGAATAAAACCATGCTTTAGATACTCCCTGCCATGATTCGTATGTAACTGTTGCAGGGTCGAATGCCTGCGAAATCCCGGACACGTCTATATTAAAACCATCGTATGATTGAATCGATATGGCATAAACATATGCTTTTAGGCTGGTTATCCGTTTGAACCTTAGCGAAGATGGAAACTCATCAAACTTGAAAAGTATCGAATCTTGAGTTGTTTTTAGCACCATCGTATCGCCAGAATGCACGTTACTTCCTCTGTTTGCGGCATCCAAAAATGCAAACGATTTTGCATACAGCCTTTGTGTTATGCTCATTCCTTATCCACCCCCATTCTGTCTGTTCTGCGCTTGTTGCGGGCGATGCGCGCGATGTCGTTAAACTCCTTTACCGTGCGGGCCTCGATGGTGACGTAATAGATGTCTCCGCCGCCAGACTGCCGCGTCTCCTGCGCGGTAAGAATACGGCTGCCGCGCGGGAGCACGACCTCCTCCGGGCCGTTCTCGCCGAGCAGCGTCCGGCCGCCGCGCCAGAAGTCCGTGCCGGAAGCGTTATAGCCCTTTTGCATTTTCCACGCCTCGAACGAGCCGACCGGCTTTCCGGAGTTCAGTTCCTCCTCCCAGAGCGCATACAGATATGCGTCGCGGTTGCCGTAGTACTTGCCGTTGCCGAAGTACTCGCCGTAGCCGTTTGCGCCGGTTGCGTAGTTGGTGTCGGTCTGCATCCACTTTTCCTTCAGCGTCTGCGTGTGGTTGCCGTTTCCGTAGGAATATCCAAAGCCGGCCGCCTTCCCCATCTGCGACAAGCCTTTCCATTTATCAGCACTCCAGATTGGATTTGAATTGAATGCAACAAGCCCGCGAATGAAGTCGATCGTGTCTGCGATCCCGGCCATGACCTCAGCCAAAGGCCGCAGCGCTTGCGTGAGCTTCGGGACGGAATCCTCGGCAAGCTCGTTTGTCGGCGCGATAAGGTCGCCGACAGACTCAAGGATCATGCCGAACGCATCCACAAGCCCGGAATCCTTGAGCGCCTGCCCGCCGTCCTTGATGAGCCTTGTGATCTTCTCGTAAAACTCGGTCAGGTATGGCGAAAACTGCTCGGCAAGCTGGTTTTTCACGCCCTCCTGCGTCTTTTGAAGCCGCTGGTATGCGTCATCGACGGCGCCGAGCGCGGCGAGCGCATCGTTGTCGAGGACGTAGCCCATGTCGTGGGCCTCCTGCGCATATTCGCGCAGCGTATCCGCGCCCTGCACGATCAGCGGATTGAGATCCTGCGCCGAGCGGCCGAAGATGTCCATTGCCAGCGCGTCGCGCTCGGTGGCGTTCGTCACGTCGCCCAGCGCGTCAATGGCGTCGTAAAACACGTCGTTCGCGCTCCGGAGGTGCCCGTCCGCATCGGTAACGGAAACGCCGAGCTGCTGGAAAGCCGCCTGCGCGTTGCCGGT
>ENA-OPXD01000027-OPXD01000027.1-human-gut-metagenome-genome-assembly--contig:-NODE-27-length-27943-cov-2.091330_pt1 | contig 27943 bp, 20 predicted proteins | sample MGYA00241518_ERZ502028 | MGnify/ENA primary metagenome ERZ502028 (study PRJEB25962, sample SAMEA2042007) | human gut metagenome | biome: human gut; feature: human-associated habitat; material: faeces... | reverse complement strand
GCCACCCACGGAAGTTATGGGTATGTTATATGTTAAACAATAATTTAGAGCAGCAAGCAGACGCTTTGTATCAGACATTCTTTTCACCAAAGTCTGGAACTCAGGGCAAAATTGTCACACTTGATGAATATTGTTCTATTTTCACTGGCAAAAAGAATGCTAACGCTTCTGTTAATGGCGGTAAATACAAATTCTTTACTTGTGCACCTGAAGCTCTTCAAATTGATAGTTATATTTTTGATGGAAATGCAATCATCGTTTCAGGAAATGGAGCTTATACTGGTCGAACTCGTTTTTATAGTGGAAAGTTTGACCTTTACCAAAGGACTTATGCTTGTACGCTACTTGATAATGTGAATCCCGATTTCATATTTCCTCTTTATTGGTTCGTAAAATTAGAACTTAGTAAGAAAATTATGGGAGGAACCCGTGGTTCTGCAATTCCATACATCGTAATGAATGATTTGGCAAAATTTGAGTTCATTTACAATGAAGAAATGTTTGCTAATTATACGCCATTATTCAAAAGTCTTACTGAAGCAATCCAAGCTAATGAATTTGAAAGCGAAAATCTTGCTCAAATTCGTGATTCATTGCTACCCATGCTTATGTCCGGCGAACTTGATGTCTCCGACATTAAGCTTTAAGCCGCTAAATTATTGTTTAACATATAACATACCCATAACTTCCGTGGGTGGCGGGAGTTAATATCGGGGGACTTCCGCCCCATAGTCGTTCTCTAAGAATATTTCAAAGGAGAATTGACTGTGAAACAAGATTTAATCAAAGATGTTGTTCAGGGAATGTTGCCATACCTGAATAACGCACAAAATGAAAAATTGCAAGAAGTGTTGAAATACACCCTTGCAAAGTATGAGGTAACAGAAAATCAGAAACAAGAGAACCCATCGGAACAGGACTTTGTGGAGCTGTTCCTTTCGGCAAAACGAATTGAGGGCTGCTCCGAAAAATCTCTTAAATACTACAAAGCAACTATCGAAATGATGATTGCGACCGTCGGCAAAAGTGTTAAGCACATTGAAACCGACGACATAAGGCGATACCTGACCGAGTATCAGGAAAAGAAAAAATCAAGCAAGGTAACTATAGACAATATCCGCCGTATTCTCTCCAGCTTCTTCTCTTGGTTAGAGGACGAAGATTACATACTGAAAAGTCCGGTAAGACGCATACACAGAGTAAAAACCGGCACGAATATCAAGGAGACATACTCCGATGAAGCGTTAGAGCTTATGAGGGATAACTGCTCAGAGCTTCGAGACTTAGCGATTATTGATATGCTTGCTTCAACGGGTATGCGTGTCGGCGAAATGGTACTGCTTAATCGAAATGATATTGATTTCAACGAGAGAGAATGTATCGTGTTCGGTAAAGGCAGTAAGGAGCGAGTAGTCTATTTTGATGCTCGCACAAAGATACATTTGCAGAACTATTTGGAGAGCAGGACGGATGATAATCCGGCGCTGTTTGTGTCGTTGAAATCACCACACGAAAGGTTGAAAATCGGCGGTGTTGAGGTTCGCCTTAGAGAATTTGGAAAGCAATTAGGACTTAACAAGGTACACCCGCACAAGTTCAGGCGTACGCTTGCAACCGTGGCAATAGATAAAGGAATGCCCATTGAGCAGCTTCAACAGCTCTTGGGGCATAGAAAGATAGATACGACCTTGCAATACGCAATGGTTAAGCAGAGTAATGTGAAACTGGCACACAGAAAATATATCGGATAGGATGGTAAAATGATGTCAAAGCCTTCAAAATCAGAGCGCAAAGAGGATAGGCTCCAACAATTGGAAAGGCAGCTTGCCGAGCAAAAGAAGAAAAACGCTGAATTGCAGAAACAAAAAACGGTCCGGTTAGATGATGATCAAGTCGAGGGTTTTCTTGATGATCTTACGCAACGAATAGTGTGGTCAACAAACCGTATTGTGGATGAATCGCCGAAAACAATAGTACAATCAAACAAAAATATTCCTCAAGATGGATTTTCATTTGTTATTAAATTGGTTATTGCAAGTTTCTTTTTTGTAACTACTGTTGCTATTTTCTGTTTACTGTATAATGTTTGGAACGACTTTTGGAGTAACGGTTGGATAAATCGCATAGCGTTATTTGTAGTTGCAATTTCGGGTCTTGATTGTTTATTCTTATGTATAGAAATACTTCGCGAAAAAGATAGAAACTACATTATATCATTATTTTCTGCACTGGTAGCGCTTGTTGCGTTAATTGTTGCTTTAATTAAGTGAGGATTATAAAAATGGCTGAATGGATTGAAAAAAGTCTTGGGGAAATTGCAGAAGTAACAAAACTGGCGGGTTTTGAGTTCACAAAGTACATTAAATACAATGATGATGGAGAAATTATTGCCTTGAGAGCATTAAATCTACGAAACGGCGAACTTGATTTGTCTGATATTAAAAGAATATCAAGAGAAGTTTCAGAAGGCTTGACTCGAAGCAAAATTTATAAAGACGATATATTGCTAACATATACAGGGAATGGATATGGTGACTGTGCAATAATTGAAGAAAACGATAAGTACCATTTAGCACCAAATATTTGCAAAATCGTACCTAATCAGAAGGTGATTTATCCATATTATTTGTATTGTTACATTCGTTCCAAAGCCTTTTATAATCAAATGTCAAACAATATGACCGGCTCAGGGCAACCTACCATTCCGATGAAAACAATAAGGCTGTTAAAAATACCAGTACCGGATATGAGTGTGCAAGTGAAAATTGCTAATATGATATTGTCTCTTAATCAAAAAATCCGCAATAATAAAGTGATAAACAATAATTTAGCGGCTTAAATCTCGATGTCGGAGACGTCAAGCTCGCCGGATATTAGTTTTGGTAAAAGCGTGTCACGGGTTGTAGCTAATCGTGCATTTTCGTCTTTGTTATGACCAATCATCTCAAAAATCGGAGTTACAATGGATGTATAATTACGAACATCGTCAAAGTTTAAGTCACTTATCGGCATAGCGGCTATATGTTGAGGATAAATGTGAGGCTGTGCAGAACCCGTTTGAGAATCGTATATTTCTCTTTGTCGTTTTTTTAATAGTACATACCAAAAATAAACATCATCTGTCATAGAACTATCAATGAAAGATGAATCAGATGACCAAATAGGTATGTTCCATAAGCTGACAAATCCTGCATTTGCACCTGAAGCAGATATAGCAAGAACGGGAGCCTTAGTGTTAGCTGTATTGTGATAAGTCGATGGCTCTAATCCACCAGCTACAACTGGGACATTGCCAAATACAGCATTTTTGGATAATAAGCCTTTACCTCTTTTTGGTGTTATGGTATCTCCGATGGTATTTTCACCATTGGAAATATTCGGAAACATACTATCAAAAATAGCCTGCGTTTGCTGCTCTAAATTATTGTTTATTATAATTGAAGTGCTTTGGTTATCAAGTGGTGTACTACTAACCAAAGCAGCTCAAAGAATTAATAATTATTGAGAAAGGAAATTATATAATATGGTTACAAAACAGCCTAAATGGAAAACTGTAGAATATTCACGAAATCAAATAATTAAAGCAGGAAAAATAATAAAAAAAGACAATATATTACCACAAGAAATTAATAAGGCAACCGATATCATTGATAATTGGAGAGCAGCACATGCTTTCCCTATGCATGTAATTTATATGCATCTAAGACGAATGGCTACATCTGTAAATAAAGATATAATTGTTGCCGAGCGATTAAAACGTTTAGATTCAATAATTAACAAACTTAAACGTGAAAAAACTATGAGTTTATGGGCAATGCAAGATTTGGGGGGATGCCGTTTCATTGTTCCTACTGTTGAAGATGTTTATTACTATGTTAATAAATATGAAAATTCGAGAAAACGTCATGAACTCGTATCTTCATATGACTATATAAAACAACCTAAAGCTTCCGGATATCGTAGCTTGCATTGCGTTTATAAATATCATAGTGACTTTGTTGATACATATAATAAAAATATGCTAATTGAGATTCAATTTCGTACGCATCTTCAACATTTATGGGCGACAGCGGTTGAAACAATGGGACTATTTACTAAAGAAGCAATAAAATCAGGTCAAGGAACGAAAGATGTTAAACGTTTTTTTCAATTAACTTCGGCATTATTAGCGATTAAGGAGAACTATCCAATTCCACCTAATGTGGTTAATGATGTAAACGAAATTGTTTCGGAACTTGAGGAAATAAATGCTAGAAACAATTATCTCGATTTTTTAAGTGGTATTCGTGTCGCTGTTGATTATCAAAAAAACAAATTTAAATATGGTAAAATACAAAGCAAAGCCCAATACTACATATTAATACTTAATTATAATACAAAAAGATTATCAGTTAAAAGCTATACAACAAGCCAAATTGATGAAGCAAATAGAGTTTATAATTCTATTGAAAGTACACGAGCTGAAGAAAAAATTGATGCTGTTCTTGTTAATGTTTCATCATTTAATGCACTTAAATCGGCATATCCAAATTATTTTTCGGATATTGGTGAATTTGTTGATATTGTTAAAAGGTATTTACAATCATAATTGTAAAAGGAGAAATGAAAATGCCGGGATTATATACCGAAGCCGATTATGAAAATTCAGTAATCGAGCTGTTCAGAAATGATTTGGGATACGAATACGCATACGGTCCCGATATAGAAAGGGACTTTTACAGTCCGCTATATGAGGAAGTTCTGCTTGACTCTCTGTACCGTTTGAACAGAGGGTTGCCTGATGACGCAATTCAGGACGCCTTATTCAAGCTCAAAAACTTTGAAAACGGAGAGCTTGTGCAGAAAAACGCTGTCTTTATGGACTATCTGCAAAACGGTATCCCGGTTAGATATTTTGTTGACGGCGAGGAGCGTTCCGCTATCGTCTATCTTGTTGACTACAAAAATCCCGACAATAACTCCTTTATCGTAGCTAACCAATGGACTTTCATTGAAAACAGCAACAAACGCCCCGATGTAATTCTCTTTCTGAACGGCTTGCCGGTTGTATTGGTTGAACTGAAATCTCCGTCCCGTGAAGAAACGGACGCTTCCGAAGCGTACAGGCAGCTACGCAACTATATGATTGAGATACCGTCAATGTTCATTTACAACGCAATTTGCGTAATGAGCGATCAGTTGACCTCCAAAGCGGGTACGATCACTTCCGGCGAAGACCGCTTTATGGAGTGGAAAACAAAAGACGGCGACTACGAAAACACGCAATATGCACAGTTTGACACTTTCTTTGATGGTATGTTTCAAAAGGCACGACTGCTTGATATAATCAAAAACTTTATTTGCTTTTCTAACGAGGGTATAAACTCGTTTAAGATACTCGCAGGGTATCATCAATATTTTGCGGTCAGAAAAGCGATTGAATCCACAAAGCACGCTACCGTTACCGACGGTAAGGGCGGCGTATTTTGGCACACCCAAGGCAGCGGAAAATCGCTTTCTATGGTGTTCTATGCTCATTTGTTGCAAGAAGCGTTGGACAGCCCGACGATTGTTGTTATCACAGACAGAAACGACCTTGACGACCAGCTTTACGGTCAGTTTGCAAAGTGCAAAGACTTTTTAAGGCAAGAGCCAATGCACGCCGAGAGCAGAGAAAACTTGAAATCTCTCCTTGCCGGCAGACAGGCAAACGGCATTATTTTTACCACTATGCAAAAGTTTGAGGAGTCGCACGAAGCGTTATCCGAACGCCACAACATTGTGGTTATGGCAGACGAAGCGCACAGAGGTCAATATGGACTTACCGAAACCGTGGACGCTAAGACCGGTAAGGTTAAAATAGGAACTGCTCGCATTATTCGTAATTCACTTCCTAATGCTACATATATCGGATTTACAGGTACTCCTATTTCATCTAAAGACCGCAGTACCCGTGAGGTGTTCGGTGACTATATCGACATTTACGATATGACACAGGCTGTCGAGGACGGAGCAACCCGCCCTGTTTATTACGAAAGCCGTGTTATCAAGCTCAATCTCGACGAAGCAACATTGAAGCTGATTGACAAAGAATATGATATTATGTCTGCCAATGCCGATGAAGAAGTTATCGAAAAGAGCAAACGAGAACTCGGTCAAATGGAAGCTGTACTCGGCAACGATAACACCATAAATTCGCTTGTTTCAGATATTCTCGACCACTACGAGAACAACAGAGAAAATCTGCTGACAGGCAAGGCAATGATTGTTGCTTACTCTCGCCCTATCGCTATGAAAATTTACAAGCGTATTTTAGGGCTGCGCCCAGCTTGGACGGAAAAAGTTGCAGTTGTAATGACTTCCGGAAACAACGACCCTGAAGAATGGCGTGAGATAATCGGCAACAAGCACCACAAGGACGAGCTTGCAAAGAAATTCAAAGACAACAACAGTCCGCTTAAAATCGCAATCGTTGTAGATATGTGGCTCACAGGCTTTGATGTACCGTCCCTTGCCACTATGTATGTTTACAAGCCGATGTCGGGACACAATCTTATGCAGGCGATCGCCCGTGTAAATCGTGTGTTCCGTGATAAGGAAGGCGGTCTTGTTGTTGACTATGTGGGTATTGCAACAGCACTTAAAAAGGCAATGAACGATTACACTGCCCGTGATAAAAAGAATTACGGCGATACCGATGTTGCAAAGGTTGCATTCCCGAAATTCCAAGAAAAGCTGTCCGTATGCCGTGATAAGTTCCACGGATTTGATTATTCTAAGTTCCAAACCGGCACAGACCTTGAAAGGTCTAAGACTATCAGCGGCGCTGTCAACTTTATTATGGGCAGAGAAAAAGTTGATGATAAAGACTCATTTGTCAAAGAAGCACTTATGCTTCATCAGGCATTGTCCCTCTGTTCCTCTATGGTTGATGAGGACGACCGTATCGAAGCAGCTTTCTTTGATGCTGTTCGTGTGCTTATTCTCAGGCTTACCAACACCGGTGTCGGCAAAAAAATATCCTTGCCCGAAATGAACGCAAGAATAAATGAACTTCTCAAACAAAGCATTAAAAGCGACGGAGTAATCAATCTTTTCTCAGATATCAAGGAAGAATTTTCTTTGTTTGACCCGAAATTCCTTGAAGAAGTTGCCAATATGAAGGAAAAGAATCTTGCTGTCGAGTTGCTTAAAAAACTTATTGCAGAACAGGTATCTGTTTATCGCAGAACAAATATCGTTAAATCCGAGAAATTCAGCGAAATTATGCAGCGTTCCATCAACGCATATCTGAATGGTATGTTGACAAATGAAGAAGTAATTGAAGAAATGTTGAAGTTGGCAAAGCAGATTGCAGCCGCACAGAAAGAGGGCGACAAACTCGGACTTACAGCTGATGAACTTGCTTTCTACGACGCATTGACAAAGCCACAAGCAATTAAGGATTTTTACGAAAATGACGAGTTGATCGCAATTACAAAAGAACTTGCTGATACTCTCCGTAAGAATAAGACGATTGATTGGCAGAAACGAGAGTCCGCAAGAGCAAAAATGCGTATGCTCATTAAGAAACTTTTGAAAAAGCACAAGTATCCGCCAGATGGTATGGACGACGCTGTCCAAACTGTTATGACTCAGTGCGAGCTTTGGACAGATAACATGATGGAAATGTAAATCGAAAATTTAGAATTGATTAAAAGAAAAACTGTATGAGCTGTGTAATAATAAAAGCAACAGCCTAAAGTGACATTCAAAGTGACAAATAAGATGTCACTTTGGGGAGCTGAAATAAAAATGCTTTTAGATTTATTCCTAATTCATTTAACACATAAGGCGAGCGCATATAAAATCATTAAGTTGAATTTTAATCAAAAAAATGTTATAATAAACATATAAATCTTACGAGAATTTTAGTTTTTAGATGTGCAATATGGCACTTGAAAATATCGATAAAATGCCTAAAACAACTTTCAAGGCTGAAGAATTATAAAATTCATACCGAAAGGGTTTTACTATTATTTGTCACTGCCTCTTATAGTGGGGTACATTAAATTTTAGTTATGATTCTTCTCAATTTCCAAGAGCATCAAAAAAGCATCAATTTTCATCAAAAACTATAAAGGCAAAAAGTAACAGCACTTTCAAATTCTGAAAGTGCTGTTTTTATGCGGATTTTGTGGGGGACTGTATTTTAACACGCGGCTTAACTGAAAGCGTGCTTTTCGTTCCAAAACCGCGTGCCGGGCTTCGTCGCCGAGCGCTGCCGGTGGCAGATGCAGCGAGGCGAGGATGGCGCAGCGGTCAAAATATGGCGTAACACCGCCATATTTTGGGCACCGCAAGAGGGGTTGCGAAGCAACTTCAAGTCCTTCTGCCCCTGCCAAAAAGAAACAGTCACCGTTGCGGTGACTGTTTCTTTAGATATGGTGAATATCCTGATCCAAAGCATTTTTCGGCCAAGATTTTCTCAGTGCCGCATAGGAAATTACAAAGTTGGCAAGCCAGCCTGCCGGAACTGCAAGCCATACAAATGCAATGCCGAAATGCGGTGCAAAAATCAATGCTACGGATAAACGAATTGCAAGGTTGACCATATTTGCAGTCAAAAACGGGCGCATATTTCCAAGTCCGCGAAGAACACCGTCTGTTGCCATTTTGATACCCATAAATATGAAAAAGTATCCAATCCATTTCATATAATCACCGGACACTTGATATGCTAAAGCCGTTCCGTCTTTTCCTAAGAAAAGTGAAGATATTTGAGTGTGCAATGTTTCAATAATTACAAATGCAAGTACGGCAAAGCATACATCTAACAGCAAAGCGGCGCGGTAGCCTTTTTTAATACGGTCAATTTTTCCGGCACCGAGATTTTGCGAAACAAATGGTGACACGGCATTCCCGATTGATACAAATATCAGTGAAAAAACATTCTCTACTCTCATCGTTGCTGCGTAGCCTGCGAGTGCTTGCGTGCCGAAAGGATTTACAACCGCCTGCACAATCATCATACCGATTGATACCGTGGATTGTTGAAGAATAGACGGAACGGCGATTTTAAGCATTAAACGCAGTTCGCTTTTATCAAACCGATGAAACGGACTTGCGTATTTTCGCATTCGATAAAGAAAAATCAAAAGCGAAAGTATTGCAGAAATGCCCTGTGCAATAAGGGTGGCAAGAGCCGCGCCGAACACGCCGAGTTTAAGACCGCCCACCATCCAAAGGTCCATGATGATATTCAATACAGATGAAAATATTAAAAGCCATAACGGAATTTTCGATTCGCCGATTGAAGTAAACATGGTTGACAGAATGTTGTACATAAATAAAAACGGAAAGCCCGCAAAATAGATGCGCAAGTACAGTACCGCATCCTCCATTATATCCGCAGGCGTTTGCAGTATGCTCATCATCCAATTAGAACCGAAAAATCCAAAGATACCGAGAAATATGCTTAAAAGCAAAAAACTGATTAACGAGGTTGATATGATTGTTTTCATCTTGCCGTAATTTTGAGCACCGAAATAACGGCTTACAAGCACACCTGCACCCACGCCTGCACCGAGTGCAATGCAAATAAAAACATTTGTAAGTGCGGCACAAGCCCCGACGGCCGCAAGGGCAGAGGAGCCGACAAATTGACCGACGATAATTGAATCAGCCATATTGTATACTTGTTGAAAGAAGCTGCCTAAAATCATAGGCATCGCAAAAACAGTCAAAGCCTTGAGCGGCGGATCGGTTATTAAATATTCGTCCTTTGTCATTTTAATATTCTCCTGGAAATCACTTGCGTCATCCTTTTAATTTATGTATCCGTTTTCTTAGAATTGTAGCACAAAAGCAATGTTATATTTAAAAAGCCAAACAAGATACAGTTTCCTCAGTCTGCACCCTGTTCGGCTTACGTCTTTACTGAACAATCGCTCCCTGAGCGAACATTAGAAGTATATCATCGGCATAAATAAATGTCAATGAGTTATAGTCCTGAATAGCCTGACCGTTGATATTTAATAAGCAGTAAAAAGTGTCGTTTTAAATATAAATCAGAACAGAAAACAGCACACAACCAATATCCGGTGTGTTGTTTTAGTCGGCATTTAGCCGCATATTATTTTATGACGCCGTTTGTTACCTTGAATGCGATGTTTTGTAAAAAGAATATAAAGCGGCGGAAATGAGGTTATGTGATAAATCAGCACAAATTCCGAAAAAAGCCGAAAAAGGTGATACAATCAAGCTCATAAAAGGGGCGGAGGAATGAAATGACAGCTGTTTGTAATAAAATAAAGTCAATAGTTGCATTTGCGGTTATTTGCGTTATATTGTCGCTGCCTCTCGATGTTTTTGCCTCGGGTGACAGCGACTTTGTGTATTATATTAAGAACGGAAAGGTTTGCGTAAGCGGCTACCGCGGAGTGAGCGACACGATTTTGGTACCCGAAAAAATTAAGGGCAAAACGGTGGCGGCGATTGACGATTATGCATTTTCGTCAAACGGAACCGTGGAATTTATCGGCTTACCTGATTCCGTCACCGCAGTCGGCAAAAACGCTTTTTCCGACTGCACGGCTCTGTCATATGTCAGCTTCGGCGCGAATTTAAACGAGATAGGCGACAATGCCTTTTCGGGCTGTTATTCCTTAAAAAAAGCAGAGCTTAAAAAAGGAGTTACATATATAGGCAAGGGAGCCTTTAAAGGGTGTTCGTCGCTGTCTTTCGCCGTAATTCCCGACGGAGTGGCATTTATCGGTGAGAAAGCCTTTTTCGGTTGCTCTGCGTTAGAAAAAGTTACGTTGCCCGAGAGTGTTACGGAACTTCATACAAGCGCGTTTGAAAATTGTTCGTCTCTTTCAAAAGCTGAGCTTCGCGGCGTAAAAACAATAGGGGATCGAGCGTTCTATAATTGTGCCGCACTTTCGGAGATAAGCTTTTCACCGTCTCTTAAAGAGATAGGGGCTTTTGCCTTTTCGGTAAATACTTCTTTGGAAAAAGTTACTTTGCCCCCAAATACCGAGCTTGTTTCAGACAAAGCTTTTTCGCGCTGTACGTCTTTAAAAACCGTTACCGTTTTCAGCGAAGCTCTGAAGATGTCGGCTACGGCATTAGACGGATGTACCTCACTTTATGCAATATACGGAAGCTCCGCGTTTTCATCCGAAGCGGCAAGCGGCATAAGAAATACAACTGTGTCTTTCGATTGTGTGTCCGAGGAGAAAGAAACCGGTGTTGTAAATACGGCAGTCGGTGTTACGGTACAAACGCTAAAGGAGATATTGGTATTCAAAGGAGTTATCGATGCTGCGGATGAATTGACCGTGCTTGATGAAAACGGCAATATTTTGCCTGATTTCGCCGTTGTCGAGGACGGTGCAGGTCTTTGCATACGCAAAGGTAAAACGAATTATTATTACGTTGCGCGAGTGAATTTCGGCGATGTGAATTCAGACGGTAAAACGAACAGTGCGGACGCTGTTATAATGCTTAAATATTCGGCGGGCTTAACAGGCTTGTCTCCGATAAAACTCAAAGAGGCCGATTTAAACCGAGACGGAGCCGTAGATGAGAGCGACGCGGTTTTACTGCTTCGCAGGTCATGCGGTCTTATGGCATAATAAAAAAGCATCGCTGATTCTTTTTACCAAAATCGCGGTGCTTTTAATTATTTTGTATTTTCTTTCAGATATTCCAACAATACGTCTTTTCTGTTTTGGCACTTACCCTCTATAACGCCGTTAAGTAAAAGATCAAGTGAGCTTTTGATCTCTTTTCCCTCGGCAATACCGAAGGCCTTAATATCGTCGCCGTTTATTGCGAGAGATTTTAAATTATAACACTCGTTGTTTATCTTTATCTCCTCATAGAACGAACGCATATTTTTAAGCTTTTCGTCTATTGCGTGCGGATCGGCCTTTGCCATGTTATCGGCGCGTTTGATTTTTATAAGGTTAAGGTATGCTTCGTCTCCGAGACTGCACATCATTTTTTTTGCCTGAATTTTGTCGCGCGGGGATTTCATATCGTGTATCAAAACAAGCTTTGATACCTCGTTTATTGTATTATTGTCAAATTTCAGCCTTTTAAGAATGTCTCGCGTCTTTTTTTCACTTATCACGGCATGACCTTTGAAGTGCGAAGTGCCGTTTTCGTCAGTGGTTTTGGCGTCGGGCTTTCCGAAATCATGGAAAAACATTGTAAGACGCAAAATTCTGTCATTAAAATCTATTGCGTCTACGGCGTGAAGCGTATGCTCGAACACATCGTATTTGTGATATTTTGTGTGCTGCTCGCATTCTGCAAGTGGGGCAAGCTCCGGGATAAATACCTCTATAACCGCGTGATATTTCCGTATAACGTCGGTTGCGTATTTTCCCGTGATAAGCTTTGTGAATTCAACCTGTAATCTTTCTTTTGACACATCCGACAGCAGACGCCTGTTTTTCAGTATGCTGTCCGATGTGCTTTTTTCTATTGTGAATCCGAGCTCCGCCGAAAAACGGACGGCACGCATTATTCTGAGCGCGTCCTCCGAAAAACGGGTGTCGGGGTCGCCGACGCACCGTATTATTTTGTTGTTCAAATCGTCTTTGCCGCCGAAAGCATCAATTATTTTATCGTCGCAATTACAGCAAAGCGTGTTTATTGTGAAATCCCGCCTTGAGAGATCGTCTCTGAGGTTATCCGAAAATGATACCGTTTGCGGATGACGGTGGTCTGTATAGTCGCCGTCTATGCGATAAGTGGTTATTTCGAGCGGCATATCGTCAATTATAACAGTTACCGTCCCGTGCTTTATACCTGTCTCTATTATCCGTTCGCCGCAAAACACCTTTTCGGTTTCTTCGGGGTGTGCGCTTGTTGTGATGTCCCAGTCAAACGGGACTTTGCCGAGCAGACAATCACGAACCGCGCCGCCGACGGCATAGGCTTCAAAACCGCTGTTTTTCAGCAGGCATATTGCCTTATTCACTTGTTCGGGGAGCTTTATCATAATAATTCCTCAAAGTATGCTTTTGATTTCTGAGAGACTGTCGATTCTTATATCCGCGCCCACATTATCATACCCCGTGCCGTTGTGGTCATACCAACAGGTGGTGATTCCGAAGCTCTTCCCTCCGGATATATCGGCGGTAAGCGAATCGCCTATAAGTATAAATTTTGATTTGTCGGTTTCGTGCAGCTCATTGAGACACCGCTCAAAAAATTCCCGTTGGGGCTTTTGCACGCCTATTCTCTCCGAAACAAAAAGGTGAGAGAAGCAGTCTATCATTCCGGCAAGCGTCAACCGATGCTTTTGCTGCTCAAAGGGCCCGTTGCTTGCGGCACAGAGTATGTATTTTTTTGACAGATATTTAACCGTATCCACAGCTCCGTTTACAGGCTCGTGGCTGTCATATATCCCTTTTACGAATTCTTTTTCAAATTCGCGTCCGTCAAAAGTGATACCCATAACCGAAAAAACCATATTCCACCGTTTTTCGTGTATTTGATCCCTTGTGATTTCTCCCGTTTCGAGTCTTTGCCAGAGAGAGTCGTTGATTTTATGAAAAACCGACGGCATTTCTTTTTTGAAACCTACTCCGCAAGCTTTACAAGCGTTTGTCATAGCTTTTTCGGCACATTTATTGAAATCCAAAAGCGTATTGTCAATGTCTATCAGAACATATTTAAACATATCGTAATCCTTCCTTCATCATAATGAAATTATATGATATTCACTTAATATTTTCAAGTGTTGAGCCGCTCCTTTACTTTATTTAAAAAATATTATAAAATAATAAAAAATAACCTTTACGTGGTGATGATTATGGAGCAAAGTAAAATTGAGCGTATAAACTTCCTTGCCAAAAAGCAAAAAGGGGAGGGGCTTACTCCCGAAGAAAAGGAGGAGCAGGCAATTTTGCGCCGCGAGTATATCGACTCTTTTAAAAGAAATCTTGTCGCAAATCTTGAAAATACGTATATCGTTGATGAAAACGGAAATAAACATAAGGTTAAAAAGCATACCGATGACGATAAAAGCTGACTTGAGCTGTCGGCTTTGGGCGTATGAGCCCTAAATATCCGTTTGAAAAGGCAAATAACTTGACTTGACCGCTATATATAGTGTAAAATATATGGCGGTATTTTTCGGCAGGATTTTCCTGCGTGCATTTTTTCCGCCGCTCGGAATTTAAAAGGTGGTTTATTTAAATGGCAAAAAAAGCGGTATACAATGAAGAAAGTATTTCGCAGCTAAAGGGTGCTGACAGGGTTAGGCTTCGCCCTGCCGTTATTTTCGGCTCGGACGGTATTGAGGGCTGTGAGCACGCTGTATTTGAGATACTTTCAAATTCCATAGACGAGGCAAGGGAGGGCTACGGTAAAGAGATAACCGTGACCCGTTTTCTCGACGGCTCCGTTGAGGTTGTCGATCACGGCAGAGGTATGCCTATGGACTACAACGAAAAGGAAAAGCGCTGGAACTGGGAACTGCTCTTCTGTGAGATGTATGCCGGCAGTAAATATAATACAAACAACGGCGGAACATACGAGTATTCACTCGGACTTAACGGACTCGGACTTTGTGCCACACAGTATGCTTCGGAGTATATGGATGCCGAGGTGCACAAAAACGGATTTCGCTATGAGATACATTTTAAGGCGGGCGAGCCCGTCAGCGAGCTTCAAAAGGAACCGTACAATAAAAAAGATACCGGGACAAGAATACGCTGGAAACCGGATATCAAGGTGTTCACCGATATTGATATTCCTCTTGAATACTATCAGGAGACTATATTAAGGCAGTCGGTTGTAAATGCGGGAATAAAATTCGTTCTTCGCAATCAAACCGGCGAAAAGAGCTTTGATAAATACGAATACTGCTACGAAAACGGAATAGTTGATTATATAAAGGAATTTGTCGGCGACGATGCGTTTTCTTCCGTGCAGTTTTGGCAGGGTGAGAGAAAGGGCAGAGACAGAGCCGATTTACCCGAATACAAGGTTAAGCTCAATGTTGCGCTGTGTTTTTCCAATAAAAAACAGCTTAAGGAGTATTACCATAATTCCAGTTTTCTCGAACACGGCGGCGCTCCCGAAAAAGCGGTAAAAAGTGCGTTCGTTTCGCAGATTGACAGCTATTTAAAAGCAAACAGCAAGTATTTAAAGAGCGACAGCAAGATAAATTTCCAGGATGTTGAGGATTGTCTTGTGCTTGTTTCGTCATCCTTTTCAACTCAGACGTCATACGAAAATCAGACCAAAAAAGCTATAACCAATAAATTCATTCAGGAGGCTATGACGGATTTTCTCCGCCATCAGCTTGAAGTGTATTTTATAGAAAACAGAATAGACGCCGAAAAAATTGCCGAGCAGGTGCTCATAAATATGCGTTCGCGCGTCAAGGCCGAATCCACAAGGCTCAACATTAAAAAGACGCTTCAAAGCGGCAACAGTATGACTGACAGAATCGAAAAATTCGTTGACTGCCGCTCAAAGGACGTTTCGGAGCGTGAAATATTCATAGTGGAGGGCGACTCGGCTCTCGGTGCCTGCAAACAGGCGAGAGACAGTGCCTTTCAGGCAGTTATGCCGGTACGAGGGAAAATACTCAACTGTCTTAAGGCCGAATACCCCAAAATATTTAAAAACGACATTATAACAGACCTTATCAAAGTGCTCGGCTGTGGCGTTGAGGTAAGCTCCAAGGCAAATAAAAATCTGTCGCTTTTCAATATGGATAATCTGCGTTGGAGCAAGGTCATAATTTGTACCGATGCCGACGTTGACGGTTATCAGATACGGACGCTGATATTAACGATGATTTATCGTCTTATGCCCACGCTTATAAAAGAGGGTAAGGTGTTTATAGCCGAATCTCCGCTTTACGAAATAACTTGCAAGGACGAGACCTGGTTTTGCTACACCGAAAAGGAAAAGCAGGATGCCCTTCTTGAAATCGGAGACAGAAAATATACCATACAGCGTTCAAAGGGTCTCGGTGAAAACGAACCCGAGATGATGTGGCTTACCACAATGAATCCCAAAACCCGTCGTCTTATAAAGGTCGAGCCGGATTATTCACCCGAGGCTGTCGCCGATAAATTTGACCTTTTACTCGGCGACAATTTACAGGGCAGAAAAGATTATATTGCCGAAAACGGTGCTCAGTACATTGATATGACTGACCTTTCTTAACGTTATCACGGCAAATCAGGAGAGTCGGAAAATGGCTAAAAGAACCAAGAAAAACGAAACAGACCGAAATTCGGAGGAACTTAACATAAACGCTCATATTCTCGGTGCAGGCGAGGTGGTAGAGCAGCATATAACCGATACGCTTGAAGTTAACTATATGCCATACGCCATGAGTGTTATTATGTCGCGTGCCATTCCCGAAATAGACGGTTTTAAACCGTCACACAGAAAGCTGCTTTATACTATGTATAAAATGGGGCTGCTTCAGGGAGGCACTATAAAATCCGCCAATATAGTCGGCCGCACCATGCAGCTGAACCCTCACGGCGACGCGGCAATTTACGAGACGATGATTCGCTTGGCGCGCGGCAATGAGTCGCTTCTTCATCCTTATGTTGAGTCAAAGGGTAACTTCGGTAAATCGTATTCAAAAAATATGCAGTATGCGGCTTCGCGTTATACCGAGGCGAAATTAGCTCCGATTTCAGCCGAGCTTTTCCGCGATATAGATAAGGACACGGTCGATTTTGTACCGAACTACGACAATACCATGACCGAGCCCACGCTTTTGCCCGTTACATTTCCGTCGGTGCTCGTAAATGCCAATATGGGCATAGCCGTCGGTATGGCTTCAAATATTTGTTCGTTCAACTTGAAAGAAATCTGTGATACTACCGTGGCGCTTATAAAGGACCCCGACGCCGATATAACTGAAACGCTCAAGGCTCCCGATTTTATAGGCGGCGGTCAGATACTCTACGATGAAGATAAAATGAACGAGATATTCCGCACGGGTCGCGGAAGCTTCAAAATTCGCGCAAAGTACAGCTATGATAAAAAGAATAACTGTATTGATATATACGAAATTCCGGCGACCACCACTACGGAGGCGATAATCGATAAGATAGTCGAACTCGCAAAGGGCGGCAAGGCTAAGGAAATTTCCGATATCCGTGACGAGACCGATAAAAAGGGTCTTAAAATAACAATCGACTTAAAGCGCGGCACAGATGCAGACAAGCTTATGAAAAAGCTCTATAAAATGACTCCGCTCGAAGATTCTTTCGGCTGTAACTTTAATGTGCTTATCGCTGGTACGCCGAGAGTTCTCGGAGTGCGCGAGCTGCTTTTGGAATGGATAGCTTTCCGTACCGAATGTGTAAATCGCCGCGTCTTTTTTGACCTTTCCAAAGCAAAAGACAGACTGCATCTTTTAGAGGGTCTTCAAAAAATTCTTCTCGATATAGATAAGGCAATAAGAATAATACGCTCAACAGACGAGGAGTCCGAGGTTGTTCCGAACTTGATGATAGGCTTCGGAATAGATAAGATACAGGCGGATTATGTGGCTGAAATCAAATTGCGCCACTTAAACCGTGAGTATATTTTAAAGAAAACGGAAGATATAGAAAAGCTGAGAGCCGAAATCGAGGATATGGAGGATATTCTCGCAAGTCGCTCAAGAGTTAAAAAAATTATCGTAAACGAGCTTTCGGATGTCGTTAAAAATTACGATAAGCCGCGTCGTTCGGAAATAATCTACACGAGTGATATAGATGATGAATCGGAGCCCGATGAGGAGATACCGAATTATCCCGTCACGCTGTTCTTTACCAAGGAGGGCTATTTCAAAAAGATAACTCCGCAGTCACTGCGTATGAGCGGTGAGCAAAAGCTAAAGGAAAACGATGAAATAATAGAGACCGTCGAGGCTGCAAACAATACAGAGCTTTTGTTCTTTACCGATAAGTGCCGTGTTTATAAAGCCAAAGCTGCTGACTTTGACGACAGCAAGGCGAGCGTTCTCGGTGATTATGTGGCATCAAAGCTTGAGATGGAGCCCGATGAAAACGCCGTGTATATGGCGGTTACAACAGACTATAAGGGCTTTATGCTGTTCTTCTTTGAAAACGGCAAGCTTGCCAAAATAGACCTCTCCGCCTATGAGACTAAAACGAACCGCAAGAAGCTGATTAAGGCGTATTGTGAGAAATTCCCAGTAGTCAATATGTTCTGTGTAACTGAGGATAAGGAGTATGTTATGAAGTCCACCTCCGGCAGAATTCTTCTTCTCAATACCGGCGCAATAGCCGTCAAAACGACCAAGGATTCTATGGGCGTATCGGTTATGACTCTCAAAAAAGGGCATAGGGTATCTTCCGTAAAAGAGTATACCGATGGTGAGTTTGTAAAGCCTGCGAGATACAGGACGAGAACTTTGCCTGCCGCCGGTGTGACTTTGTCGGCTGATGATGTCGGCGAGCAGCTTACACTTTAACTTAAAAAATATACCGTGTTTCGAAATTCGTTTTTCGGAATTAGGTATATTTTTTTTGTTTTCGGGTGTCAACCGATAATGCGTGAGTGTTGACTATGCATTTCGGATGTTGTATAATTCCGATATAAGTAAATGTCTGTTTCGGGGCTTAACGGAGGTTAATATGAAAAGACGAACTAAAATAATTTCGGCTGTTATGGCTCTCGCAATACTTGTATGCGTGTTCGCTGTACTTGCGACGTCGTTTGCCGTTGACACTTCTTCCGAAAGCGCATCCTTCAGAGTTGACGCGCAGATTATGGGCTATAACAGGGTAGAGGTAAAAATATATGCTCCGGCAGGTGCCGCGGGCGGCAGCTATACACTTAAATACGATTCCTCATATTTGAGGCTCACAAAGCCGGAAGCGGATAAAAACGGCGAGCAGACGTCGGTTACTTCGTACGAAAACGGCGGTACGGCAATAACAAATTATAATTTTTCACAGGATTCTTTAAGATGCTCGGCAGCCGCACCGAAATCCTCTTCGACGGAGCAGCTGTACGGAAGTTATACTTTTTATTTTGACGGCAACTATAAAGAAGGCAGCATATCTGTAATCGCATTTGATATTTACAGCGGAGACGAAACTCCAAAGCTTCTCGGCTCCGATAAAACCGCAAAATGTGACTTTGACGTAAAGGCGGCTCCGTTTAATACAACTACGCTTATGGTAACTAAAGACGGCACATGGCTTTATATGGAAAACGGCAAGCACAACACCGATTACAGCGGACTTGTAAATTATTACGGTACATGGTATTATGTCGAAAACGGTGTGCTTAATTGGAATTATTCAGGCCTTACACTTTATTACGGTACATGGTATTATGTTGAAAACGGTCAACTTAATTGGGATTATACCGGTCTTACGCTCTATTACGGCACTTGGTATTACGTGGAGGGCAGCGTTCTTAAATGGGATTATACCGGTCTTACAAACTATTACGGTACTTGGTACTATGTAGAGGACAGCGTACTCCATTGGAACTATACGGGACTCACGCTTTATTACGGTACGTGGTATTATTGCGAGGGCAGTGTTCTTAACTGGAACTATACGGGCCTTACAAATTATTACGGTACCTGGTATTATGTTAAAAACGGTATCCTCGATTGGAATTATACAGGGTACGTTTATTATCGCGGCACCCGTTACTATGTGAGAAAAGGCATTCGCGTTTAAGGATGATTTATAAAATTAAATTACAAATTATCGCAAAACCGTTCATTCATTTGAACGGTTTTGTTTTTTTGATAAAATGTGTCAATGCAACACTTTTGCATAAAAACTATTGCAATTATATACTGATTATTGTATAATTCGAATAAGCGGCAGGGCTTTATGCCGTAAAAATCAGGGAGGATATTAAATTTATGAAAAATTTCAAAAAGTTTATTGCGGTTGCACTGGCTGTTTTTGTGTCAGTATTTATGCTGGCGGTCAGCGCATTTGCATCCGACACCGATTCGCTTGTGCGAATGGATGACGGTACATGGAACTATATGGAGAACGGTGAACATAATACCGATTACACAGGTCTTGTTAAGTATTATGACACTTATTACTATGTTGAAAATGGTGTGCTCGATTGGAGCTATACCGGTCCGACAGAGTATAACGGTACAACCTATTTTGTTACAAACAGCACGCTTGACGAGAACTATTCGAGCCTCGTTCTTGTAGATGGTGTTTGGCATTACGTTGAAAACGGTGTTTATTCAAACGATTATAGCGGCCTTACCTTGTATTATGGCACGTGGTATTATGTTGAGGACGGCGTTCTTAATTGGGATTATACCGGTCTCACTTTATATTACGGTACTTGGTACTACGTTGAAAACGGTGTGCTCAATTGGAACTACACAGGTCCTACCGAGTATTACGGTACAACATATTATGTCATAAACGGTGTGCTTGATTGGGATTATTCAAGCCTTGTTTATGTCGATGGTGTTTGGCATTATGTAGAAAAAGGCGTTTATTCAAACGATTATACCGGTCTTACTCTGTATTACGGCACTTGGTATTATGTTGAAGACGGCGTTCTTAATTGGGAATTCGAAGGCCTTACAGACTACTACGGTACTTTGTACTATGTAAAAGACGGTGTGCTTCATTGGGATTTTTCGGGTTTCGTTATTGACGATGATGAAAACCTCTTTCGTGTTGAAAACGGTGCGGTAGACCGTAGCCTTAACGGACTTTATAATTATTACGATCATGATTGGTGCTATCTTGTAGACGGGCAGGTCGTCAGCAGTTATACCGGACTGTTTAATTATTACGGTACTTGGTACTACCTTGAAGAGGGATTCCTTAATTGGAATTATTACGGCCTTACAAATTACTACGGCACATATTACGGCGTAGAGGGCGGTATTCTTGATTGGAACTTCTCGGGAGCCTTAAGATACGGTACATCTCTTTACTATGTAAGAAACGGCGTTTTTGACAGCAGCTTTAACGGAGAAGCCGAGTATTGCACGGGCAAAATATATAACTTTAAGGACGGAGTTTCGGTAGATTATGACGGCTATGTTGCCGACGCCGCACAGCTTCTTGCCCTTATAGAGCACGTTGAGGATAAAAAGGGCAATACGGTTACTTTGGCGAGTGCACAGGGCATACCCGACATGGGCTCTTACGGCGGAGTTGTTGTTACCGTTAACGTAAAATACAAGGACGGCACAGAAGAGAAGTTTTCTGTTGCTGCTGCCAAGAGCTATTTTGAGACATCAGAATTGCCTGGCGTCAGAGAGAACATAGGCGACGGTTCCCTTTTCGTAACAGGGCAGATATCAGGCGACTATGAAACGGATAATTCCGTGAAATTGTCAAATGATGCCGTTTCCGATTACTTTGACGGTATAGAATCTTTCTGGGTATTAAATATAAGTGAATAAGAATAAATTTTAATTATCGCGGCAGGATATAAAGCCGTATCCGCCCACTGAAATATTTAATAACAAACACAGAAGAAGGTCTGTCGGTTTAACCGGCAGACCTTCATTTTGTCCGAAATTTATTGAAGAATCAGGGTATTTATACTTCTTATTTCATGCCGTCTTCATAAGCCTTGATCATCTTCTTGACCATCTGTCCGCCGATAGAGCCGGCCTGCTTAGAAGTAAGGTCGCCGTTATAACCCTGCTTGAGATTTACACCAACCTCATTAGCAGCTTCCATTTTGAATCTGTTAAGAGCTTCCTTAGCTTCCGGAACAACGTTCTTGGAACTTGACATTTGAAAACACTCCTTTTCATTACAATTTGCGTTTGCATTACTATTTTTTACATTGAGCGTTTTTATATTAAATAAAATAAATGCTAAAAATGTTATTTTTTGTAACTTAATAAGCGGATATTTCAAATGTGTTGTTTGATTCTATATAAAACTCTTTTAAAGACGAGCTTATTATATGTGAATTGATTTTTCGTATTTTTACTCGTTTCGGTGTGATTCTCATAAAATCGGCGGCTTAAAACCGTATTGCGTTTCGTTAAACAAAAAAATCTTGATAATAAAGCGATTGTATGTTAAAATATTTTCCGTAAATTTTGACAGAGGGTGAAAAATATGTCAGGGCACTCAAAATGGAGTACTATCAAACGTAAAAAGGAAAAGACCGATAATGCCCGTGCAAAGGTATTTACTAAAATCGGCCGTGAAATAGCTGTTGCCGTCAGAGAGGGCGGACCCGACCCTGCCGGTAATTCAAAGCTTAAGGATTGCATAGCTAAGGCGAAGGCTTGCAATGTTCCGAACGATAATATCGAAAGAATCATTAAAAAGGCTGCCGGAGACGGCAATACCGATAATTATGAAAGCATAATCTATGAGGGCTACGGTCCGTCGGGTGTCGCCGTAATAGTCGAGACTCTTACAGATAACCGCAACAGAACCGCAGGCGATATGCGTCATTATTTTGATAAGTTCGGCGGCAATATGGGAACCTCGGGCTGTGTTTCGTTTATGTTTACCCGTGAGGGCGTAATTATTATCGACAAAGAGGATGTTGACGAGGAAAAACTTATGGAAGACGCTCTCGAAGCGGGTGCCACCGATTTTCTCACAGACGGCGATGTTTTCGAAGTTCGCACAGAGCCTAACGATATGGGTGCAGTACGCGACGATCTTGAGGCCAAGGGTTATAAATACCTGACAGCCGAGGTCGATTATATTCCATCAACCTATACAAAGCTCGAAAGTGAAGAGGATATAAACAATATGGGCAAAATGCTCGAAATGTTTGATGATAATGACGATGTTCAAAATGTTTTCCATAACTGGGAAAACGAGGACGATTACGAAGGTTGACAGATTTTGAATTTAGGGAATATTCTTTTTTAAATTCAATGCGTAATTTAAGTTAAAGACGGCTTGATTTGTTTTTCAAGCTGTCTTTTTTATTTTTCTTTCGGCATTTGTCGAACAAGGTATTGTAAATTAAAATAATACAAAATAATGTTCTTTCGTAGCATAAAAACATATTAACGTACAAACCTAAAAAATATGCCTGATATGATTGACATTTGACAAAACTAATTATACAATGTATTTGAGGAAGATTTGAAAAACATATTTATATATATTTTTTGGAGATGCTTTTAAATGAGAAAAACAAAAATAATATGCACCGTCGGTCCGGCTACCGATGAAGACGGAGTCCTTGAAAAGATGATAAAAGCCGGAATGAATGTTGCGAGATTCAACTTCTCTCACGGCGCTCATGAAATGCATAAAAAAAGGTTTGATGAGCTGGTGGCTCTTAGAGACAAACTTGATCTCCCCATAGCTACAATGCTTGACACTAAGGGTCCGGAGATACGTATAGGCTATTTTAAAGACCACAAAGCCGTAACGCTGAAAGAGGGCGATGATTATATTCTCACCTCGCGAGATATAGAGTGCGACGAAAAGCAGGCGAGCGTTTCCTTTAAGGAACTGCCGCAGGATGTCAAAATGGGCACGATTATCAGAATAAACGACGGTCTTGTATCTCTCAGGGTCGAAAAGGTCGAAGGCCCCGATATTTATTGTAAGGTTGTTGACGGCGGTGTTATTTCAGACCAAAAGGGCGTAAATGTTCCGGATACAAATTTATCAATGCCTTATCTTTCCGAGCACGATATGTCCGATTTGGCGTTCGGGGCAAAGCTCGGATTCGATTTCATAGCGGCTTCATTTATTCGCTCGGCCGCGGATGTTGATTATCTTCGCAATTTTACAAATTCCGTGGGATTTCACAAGGTAAAAATAATTGCAAAAATAGAGAATATGAGCGGCGTCAACAATATTGATGAAATTATTGCCGCTGCGGACGGTATTATGATAGCGCGTGGCGATATGGGCGTCGAAATACCGTTTGAGCTTATTCCGTCAATACAGAAAAAGCTCATCAAAAAGGCATATACGGCAGGTAAGCAGGTTATAACCGCAACTCAGATGCTTGAGTCGATGATAACGAATGCCCGTCCCACAAGAGCAGAGATTACCGACGTTGCAAATGCAATTTATGACGGCACTTCGGCAATTATGCTTTCCGGTGAAACTGCCGCCGGTAAGCACCCTGTCGAGGCTGTTGAAACAATGGCACTTATAGCCGAGACCACCGAGGCAGATATAGACTATCTCACTAAATTCAAAAATGATTCGTCTGAGTACGATAACAGCATAACAAACGCTATTTCACACGCCACCGTTACAACCGCTCACGACCTCGGCGCAAAGGCGATTATTACGGTAACGAAGAGCGGTTCGACTGCCCGTATGATTTCAAAGCATCGCCCGTCTTCTATGATAATCAGCTGCACGACTGATGAGACCGTTTGCCGTCAGATGAATATGTCTTGGGGTATGATACCGCTTATGTGCGAAGAAAAAAATAACTCTGATGCACTTTTCTCTCACGCCGTTGAGGTTGCACGTAAGCACGGTCTCATTTCAAAAGGCGATATCGTTGTAATAACCGCGGGAATTCCGCTCGGGATTTCCGGTACAACGAATATGTTAAAGGTTGAGCGCATAAAGTAATCGGTTTTTGCGTTTTTCTCATGTGTATATAAAAACAAATTATACCGAAAATATTAAGGCTTCGTTATTTGCGGAGCCTTAATATTTTATGTGCGGCGGTGATATATAAATGAGCGATTATGAGATTATAAAGTATATCCTAAACGATATAAACGAGGATCTCGACGATGAAGAAAAAGTTCATTTGCTTTTGAATAAAACGGTTTCAGAAAACAACGAGTGTAAAGAAAGCTTTGGGCAAAGGGCCTCCGACAAGCTCTCCTCTCTTGCCGGAAGCTGGACGTTCGTTATAGGCTTCACTCTGCTTTTGCTCGTTTGGATAACAGTAAATACGGTTTTGGCGGCAAAGTCGTTCGACCCGTACCCGTTTATTCTGTTGAACCTTGTCTTGTCGTGCGTTTCGGCTATTCAGGCGCCTCTTATTATGATGAGTCAAAAGCGACAGGATGAAAAAGACCGTCGGCGCAGCGAAAATGATTATAAAATAAATTTAAAATGTGAAATTCTGCTTAAAAATATGCATTATAAGCTCGACAGGATAATCGAATGTCTTGACGAAAAATCAAAATAAGGCAGAAAAGCCGTATGACGCATAATATATAAAATTCTCGTTTTTTTAACCGAATTATTTGCATTTCTACAAATTGATGTTTTGCTTGCCCATTGATATAATTATAATCGGTATCGCGGTTATGCAATACCGATATTCTTTCTTCCAAGGTGAAATATATGCATATAAAACTACTTGCTCTTGATATAGACGGAACTCTTGTTACCACCGAAAAAAATATACCGGCAGGCAATAAGACGGCTATACGGAGATTTATGAAAAACGGCGGAATAGTCACAATAGCATCGGGAAGACCGATAAGCGGCGTTACGCGTTATGCCGAGGAGCTGGGGCTTAACGTCGGCGGCGGTTATGTTATAACATATAACGGATCGCGTATTTTTGACGCGCGCACGGGTGAACTCTTGTACGAAAAAAATCTCTCGGTGGAGCAGAGTGCCCGTATTATCGATGTCGCCGAAAAGTATAATGTCCCGATAACCACATACAAGGGCGATACAGCAGTTACCGACAATGCCGACGACAAATATTTTTATCTTGAGGTAAATCTCAATAACTTGGGACTGCAAAGAGTTCAAAGTCTGCGGAAAGAGGTTACTTATCCCGTGCCTAAATATCTTATAACGGGTGAGCCCGATTATATAACCGAAACAGAAAAGCTGTTTAAAAACGAGCTTAGCGGAGTTTCGGTATTTCGCTCCGAACCGTTTTTCCTTGAGATAACGCCTCTTATGGTAGATAAAGGCACTGCGCTTATGTGGCTTGCCGACAGTCTCGGTATAAGGCGCGAGCAGGTTATGGCATGCGGAGACGGATACAACGATATTACAATGATAAGCGAAGCCGGTATCGGTGTAGCTATGGAGAATGCTCAGGAGCCTGCGAAAAACGCAGCCGACTTTGTTACTCTTTCCAACGATGATAATGGCGTAGCGGCAGCAATAAAGAAGTTTGCTCTTTAATTATTCAAGCGTTGATAAGGGCTTTAAGGGGATACATAATTGGAAAACACATCTGAAAAAACACAGAATACAACTGAAAACAGCGACCCGAAAAAGGAAAAGAAAAGACTTAAAGCTTTAAAGCCTTTGCAAAAACTTAAAGCTTTAAAGCCTTCGCAAAAAATAATGCTGATTGCGGCTGTTTTTGTTTTAGCGGCGGCAATAGTATTGACGTCGGTGTTAATTGTCCGCGGCAATAAAAAGAAGCGTGCTGCAGTAATCGGCGAGACTCAGACCGAGGCCGCTGTTACCGATGCGGAGTTAGAAGTTTTCGGCGAGGATGAGTCTGTTTCGTCAGAGGAAGAAACCACCTCGGCAATTTTATTTGAAATTGACGAAAAAATGAAAAACGTGCAGGTTGCCACCGGTGACAGCAAAAAAGATGAGGACGCCGAAATCAACCGTGATTACGGTACCAATTCGTCGCGCCTTGCGCCGGCAAAATCTCCGCGGCTGAACAGCAGATTAACGGGCGTTCCGCTTTCATCAGACAGTATGTACACGTCCTCTCTACTGTCTTTAAAATACGTGAACCGTGATTTTATGTCGGGACTTATCGATATAGACGGTACACTTTTTAATTTTGATTCGTCACACAACCCGATAAGAGGGCATAAAGCCATAAGCGATGTGCAGTATTATTTCAATGATAACGGTGCTCTTTCCTCTATGGTAGGTATTGATGTGTCTCATCATAATGGTAAGATAGATTGGGCGGCGGTGCGAGCTGCAGGCGTTGATTTTGCTATAATACGTGTCGGATTTCGCGGATACGGCGACAAGGGAACACTCAAGCTTGATTCACGCTTTAACGAAAATGTTGAGGGCGCTTTAAATAACGGCATACAGGTAGGCGTGTATTTTTACAGCCAGGCGGTTACGGTTTACGAGGCCGTTGAGGAAGCGAGCGTGGCTGTAAACTATTCGAGAAAATATAATATAACGTTACCCATATATTTTGATACGGAGTTTTCAAACAGTGAGCATTCGGGCAGAGCAGACCGCCTCACGGCAAGTCAGCGAACCAACATCGCCGTTGCATTTTGCGAGGCCGTAAAAAATGCAGGATACAAACCGGGAATTTATGCGAGCAAAACGTTTTATACCGATGAGCTGAATTTTTCGCGTCTTTCAAATTATGAAATTTGGGTTGCGCATTATACGAGTGAAACCACGGATTTTAAATATGACTATAAGGTATGGCAGTATACACCAAAGGGTAGGGTAAACGGAATTCCGAATGACACCGACATAAACATAGCTTTGTTTGATTACGGCAATAATGACGATATGAGCGACAGGGGCGGCAGCGTGGCGTTCTTTGATTCCGACACGGATATTCAAAACGCTCTGAATGCGGAGAACAGCATAAAGAAATATCAGCTGTTCAGAACACAAACACTTTATAATTCCGCGCAATCGGACATCGATTTTGTTAATCAGCCGGAAGTAAAAGCAAAGCTTTTTGATGCGCTTGAGAATTTGAAAAACAAACTGGGATTTTTGGCGGAGCCCACCAAAAACATCGAAAATGATGAAACCACCGGTGAGCTGAGTGAGAAACAGACGGATATAATATAGTTTTAAACTTTCTATTCCCGTGTGAGGCGAACTTAAAGCCTTACGGGCTTGTGTAATTTGATTGCGATTTGAGCCATGCCTACAAAAATTTAGGCTTGCTTTAGTATATCTCGGCATCATCCTTAAAACTCGTTTTTCCTCCGATTTGCCTAAAAATTGAAAACATTTAATAAAAAATCAAAATACCACTTGATTTTATCGCTCCGATATAATATAATACTAAAGCACTTCGGGGTGTGGCGAAGTTTGGTATCGCGCTTGGTTCGGGACCAAGA